>CAFABE010000003.1_pt1 | contig 44074 bp, 38 predicted proteins | sample 7267761 | NCBI WGS metagenome assembly CAFABE01 (sample SAMEA6814003, study PRJEB35770) | uncultured Acidimicrobiaceae bacterium | biome: Freshwater; feature: Freshwater reservoir; material: water | place: Czech Republic | collected 2017-08-18 | depth 30m m
CGAAACCGTTCCTGTGACGTCGTCGCACATGAGGATGCGGATCAGTCCCGACGTCTCCATTGGCCTTGGCGTGCGCGTCAAGGTCCCGGGTGATCGAATGATTGGTGAAGACATCGAACTGCTGGTCTCGGAGCCTGCGGGCAAGCAAATGCCCCCCTATGAGCGACTCTTGGGAGACGCGCTACGAGGAAACGATGAACTCTTTAGTCGCGAAGACCTCGTCACCGCACAGTGGAACGTCGTCGACCCCATCCTCGACGATGTGGTGCCGGTCTATCTCTACGAGCAAGGCACCTGGGGTCCTGATGAGTCAATGGGGCTCATTGGTAACGATGGTCCTTGGATTAATCCAAAGAAAGCAAAGAAGAGTTAACGGCGCCCTTGTGGGCCTCAGCTAAAGGAGCAACATGAGCGATACCGCAGATCTAGCCGCCGCAGGTCAAAGCCTCTGGGTCGACAACATCACCCGAGAGCTTCTTGACACTGGAGTCATTCAGCAGTTCGCTGACGAGTTCAGCGTGACCGGCTTGACGTCGAACCCGTCGATTTTCGACAAGGCCATTACTGATTCAACGTCCTATGACGCACAGATTAAATCACTCGCCAAAGAAGGCGTCGTCGCCGAGGAATGCTTCTTTGAACTCGCCATCGATGACCTGCGACGAGCCGCAGATATTTTCCGTCCGGTGCACGACTCCACCAATGGTCTTGATGGGTGGGTGTCGCTCGAAGTTTCACCAGAGTTGGCCGATGATGCGCCGAATACGATTGCTGCGGCGAAGAAACTTCACGCACAAGCTGGGAAAAAGAACCTCTTCATCAAGATTCCTGGAACACCCGCTGGTCTTGTTGCAATTGAAGAGACAATCGCAGCGGGTGTGCCTGTCAATGTGACGCTGCTGTTCTCAACTGAGCACTACCTCGCTGCGGCTGATGCCTACACCAAGGGCCTTGAGCGCAGGTTGGCTGCGGGCCAAGACCTCAATGTGTGTTCGGTAGCCTCACTGTTCATTAGTCGCTGGGACGTCGCCGTCGCCAAAGAGGTTCCTGGAGATCTCAAAGACAAATTAGGTATCGCCATTGGTGCCGATGCCTATGCGGCATATCGCACGTTCATTGCCTCAGAGCGAGTTCAGAAATTGGTGGCTGCAGGTGCGCCAATCCAACGGCTGCTCTTTGCAAGCACGGGGACCAAGGACCCAGACGCGTCTGACACGCTCTACATCCAAGGCTTGGCTGCTCCTGAGACGATTAACACCATGCCTGACGGGACGCTTCGCGCATTCCACGATCACGGTGTCGTCACCGGCGTGCTCGCCGCAGACGGCGGGGACAGCGCAGAGGTGTTTGCAGCGATCACTGATGCTGGTGTTGACCTCGATGCGCTCGCCGCCCGGCTCCAAGATGAGGGGAAAACGTCATTCGTCTCAGCGTGGAAAGAACTCTTGGACTCGATCGAACAGAAGGCGAAATAACACCATGAGAGACGATGCCGTAATCAATCCTCGCTCAACCAAAGCCTGGAAGGCACTTGAAAAAGATGCCAAGCGGATGAAGGCCACAACAATCCAGGAGCTCTTTGCTGCGGACCCCGCTCGAGCTGAACGGATGACCTTTGAAGGTGCAGGGATCTCTATGGATCTCTCCAAAAACCTCATTGATGATGAGGTGATCACGCACCTGTTGGAGTTGGCCGAACAGACCAAGGTGTTGGATCGACGAGACGCCATGTTCCGGGGCGACGCGATCAACAATTCTGAAGAGCGACGTGTGCTGCACGTGGCCCTTCGGATGCCACGAAGCACGCCGCTGGTCCTCGATGGCCATGACGTGGTCGCCGACGTCCACGAAGTGCTTGACCACATGGGCTCGTTCTGTGAAGACGTGCGAGAGGGTCGATGGCTTGGCGCGACCGGAAAGCGCATTACTGACGTGGTCAATGTTGGAATCGGTGGGTCGTATTTAGGACCTGAAATGGCGGCACTCGCCCTTCGACGGGCAGTGAGCGCGCCGATCGATGCCCACTTTGTTGCCAACGTTGATGCGGCGGATCTCGAAGCAGTGGTGTCGAAACTGGACCCTGAGACCACGGTGGTCATCGTGGCGTCCAAGACCTTTACGACACTTGAGACGATGACGAACGCTGGGCTAGCTCGTGACTGGATTGCGGGAGCCCTGGGAGAAGCCGCCGTGGCAAATCACTTTGTCGCAGTGTCGACGAACCATGAAGCCGTCAAGGAGTTCGGTATCTCTGAGAACGCTATGTTCGGCTTCTGGGACTGGGTGGGTGGTCGCTACTCGATGGACTCAGCCATTGGTCTCTCCACCATGATGTTGATCGGAAAAGATGGCTTCGCCGAGATGCTCGCAGGCTTTCACGACGTTGATCAGCACTTTTGCGACACTGACCCAAAGAAGAACCTTCCACTCCTGCTTGGACTGATGCGAGTCTGGTACGGCAACTTCCTTGGCGCAGAGACGGTCGGCGTGATGCCCTACTCGAATGACTTAAAACGGCTTCCGGCGTATCTCCAGCAGTTACAGATGGAGTCAAATGGAAAGCGAGTCAGCCGGGACGGCGTCGCAGTTGAGTACTCAACAGGACCCATCGTCTGGGGAGAGCCAGGAACCGATGGCCAACACTCCTTCTATCAACTCCTCCATCAAGGGACGAAGTTGATTCCTCTTGACCTCATTGGCTTCCTCACGCCCCTGAGCGGCTATCGAGAAAGCCACGATCTCCTGATCGCCAACCTGCTCGCTCAGTCCCAAGCGCTGGCCTTTGGTCGCTTGGCTGACGAGGTTGCCGCCTCGGGTGTCGAAGAGTGGCAGGTCCCGTTCCGGACCTTCCCTGGGAACCGACCCTCAACGCTGTTCTTCCTCGACGAGCTCACTCCTCGCTCGCTTGGCTCGCTTATTGCGCTCTACGAGCACGATGTCTTCACGCAAGGTGCCGTCTGGGGCATCGACTCCTTCGATCAGTGGGGTGTTGAGCTAGGAAAAGCAATGGCCACCTCTATTGCTGGAACACTCACCGACGAGACGGTGGCGTTGACCTACGACTCATCGACCAATAGCGCCATTGAGCGCTACCGGAACTCACGACGCCGATGGGCATAGACGCCAACATCGTCAAGGCCGGGGACGTAGCTGCATGGACCGATGCAGCGGTAACGCTGTTTGTAGAGTCAGCGACACAAGCACTTGAAGAGCGAGGTCGCTTTAGCGTGGCGCTGGCTGGTGGGAATACCCCACGGCAGGTCTACGAAAAGATGGCGAACGATCCTCGTGTCCAGGCACTCGACTGGATGAAGATCTCCATCCTCTTTGGGGACGAGCGCTGTGTGCCACCAAGCGATCCCGCCTCGAATGCCGGCATGGCTGCCACCGCGTTCACTGACCACATTGGCATTCCCGCCGAGAACGTCAAGCGCATGCGAGGTGAGCTCGAGCCCGAAGAAGCGGCCAAGGACTACGAAGCCGTGCTCGTGGATCTCTTTGGAGGAACCCCTGGAAATGGGGCTCCGCCAAAGGAAGCGATTGATTTGGTCCTCTTAGGGTTGGGGACCAACGGGCATACCGCTTCGCTGTTTCCAGGACTCATTTGGTATACCCAGCCAGAACGCTGGGTCTTGGCTGAATACGTTGAAGTCGCCACAACCTGGAGACTCACGCTGACGCCATTAGTGATCAATGCCGCTCGCAAGGTGGTCTTCTTGGTCGAAGGAGATTCAAAGACCGAGATCGTCGCCAGAGTCCTTGAAGGTCCCCTCGACCCCATTGTGCTGCCTTCTCAGACTATTGCGTCGACTCCAGATCCGCTCTGGCTCTTAGACGACGCCGCTGCGTCGGCCCTCACCCGCTAAGACGACGTACTGACGGCGTCTCGAGGGGGCTGCCAGTAGCTCTAGGTTCCCGTGCAGTGGTTATGCCAGCCGCCGTACCCACCACCAACTTGGTAGAGGTGATAGGCGACCATGTCTTGGACTTCGACGGGGGCGTCACCTGGAACAGACCAGCTCCCGAGGGGGCTCCAGACATTCGAGAATGCTTGCCACGTGGAAATCAAGATTCCATAGGCCCCAGAGGTGATCGAGTAGCGGTCACCTGACTCGGCCGTTCTGATGCATTGGAACATGGAACTCTGTACGCCAAGGTGAGCTGCCGCAAGTTCAGCTTTCGCAGCAGTCCGAGCAGCAGCAAGCTTTTGCTCAGCGAGTTTGCTTTGGAAAGCTATGAACTCCGCGACGTGTGCTCGATGCATCAGAAACGATCTCGACTGTGTTGCCGCAACGACAGGCGCGACAGCGGAGTCGGGGACCTGGATCATTGGTGTGACAAACGCAGCCAACACCGTTGAGGGTGGGGCAAAAGTCTGGGGTTTCTCTTTGACGGCCGGAGCTTGTGCTGCGGCCACTGTTGCTGTGGTGAGTGTGACGATGACGCAAAGCGCCATAGAAACAAGATGACGACGGTACATTTTCCGCGTCCTCCCTTCCGTAGGTTCTTTGGAGCACAACGGGCTCCTGGAATCGTTCAGTTGGTCGGTGTGCGGGAACTCGGCCGTTGTTCCAGTGATCTTGCGGGCTGCTGAAATAAAGCAGCCAGGGATTTAGGTCATCCGCTCGCAAGCGTGGTTGGCCGGGAGAACCCGTGGCCTGAAAGGGTGGCATAGATGCCACTTCTTTGAGGTGCCATTTGGTTCTTGTGAACGTGTCCTCCTGGGCGGATCAGAGGTCCTTAGAAAAGAAGATCTGACGTAGCCGTTTTTCCCGAGAGACGATCTCTCGGTCCTGTTAGGTACAAGGAACAACGTTAGGGGGTCGAGGTGACAGCTCCAGCCATTTCAGCCTCGCCAGGATGGTTTTTTCGAGAATCTATTTCTAAAAGACCAGGTCAGAGGCTAAATAAAAATTTATGGTGATTTGGCCCTTTGAGGGAGCTTCCGCGCTCGATTTCGTCATTTGAGGCTCGTTGTGGGCCAGATCTCGGTCCGGTCTCTGGGCCTTCCTGGGTCCTTGGGGATCACTAAATTTGGTATATCTCAATAGGAAGAATATCAATTATCTCAATAATTTGAGTCTACTAAGAAGTAAATAAAGAGTCTAATAAATAGTAAATAAGTAGTCCTATAATTGAAAATAGAACAAGAAGTAGTCCCGAGCGAAAATCCGAACTTACCCCCAGTAAACTACATGTAAGTAATTTCCAAATAGGAGCTTAGGACGCTGTCATTGTGCCTAGAAATTGAGTCGCTTTGATGGGGATCAGCGGACTGAGTTGGCGACGAATCAGTTTCTCCTCGTGCCGAGAGCGAGCACAGGGGCAGTCACTACTGCCGCCCCCTCTTCGAGAAAACGCCTCACAATCCCTAAAACTAGGTGATCTGAGGGGATTCGCTAGAGAGATTTTTGGTCAATAGACCATGGAGTCTCGTGCCTATGAGTTCCACATAGCTGGTCAAATGGAGGATCCCACGAGCCGAAACGAGTGGGATCAGGTGCCAGTAAATCGGGCGGGCCGCCGCTCGATGAAGGACTGGACCCCTTCTTGAAGGTCAGAACTGGCATTCAAGGCTCTGCGGACGTCACCGAAACGGGCGATCGCCGCATCCTCACCCTCTTCGAGGGCGAGGCGAGCGTTGGCCTTGGTGAGCTGCACGGCCAGGGGTGCATTGGCGGCAATCTCGAGGGCAATCTCGAGAGAACGCTGAACCTGGGTGCCTTGTGGGACGACTTCTTGAGCGATGCCAACCCGAAAGGCTTCGTGAGCATCGAATTCGTCGGCTCGGAGCAGGTGATACATCGCATTCCCCCATCCTCCCCGAGAGGTAAATCGAAGCGTCGCCCCGCCGATTGCCATCAGTCCTCGCTGGGGCTCTAATTGAGAAAACCGGGTGTCGTCGCTGGCGATGATGATGTCGCCGGCTAAGGCCAACTCGATGCCAATCGTGAAGGTGATGCCCTGCACCGCAGTGATCAATGGCTTTGAAAGTCGACGAAAGAGCCCTAGGGGATCAACGAGATCTTTTGGCGACAAGGCATTTGGGTCGGCGTCGGGCCCAAAAAACATTGGCATGTCGAGACCCGCCGTGGTGTGGTCGCCGGCAAAACAGAGCACGCCCACCCTGAGCTCGGCTGTCTCTTCAAGCGTCGTCAAGGCATGGGCTAACTCGTCAATCATCTTCGGCGTAAAGCCATTTCGTTTTTCCTGGCGATCGACGGTGATCACGAGAACGTGATCTTCGTAGATCTCCGACGAGACGTGACCGTGAGGGTGGCGCTGTTCCATAGAAGCGACGGTACTCGCCGGGCAAAGGAGATGGCGACCCTCCATGGAGACCATAGGCAACGAGTGATCTCAAAGAGCGAAGCCGTAATCTTTGAGAGCGGTCATACTAAGGAGATGCCTTCGGAGAATGATCTCGTCCTACGCCAGGATCATGAGGGCTGCAGCACCTTGACGCTGAACAGACCCGACAAGCTCAATGCCCTAACCCCGGGCCTCTTTGTGTCGCTTGCCGCACACCTCGAGGATCTTGCTGGTGATGCCAGCATTGAATGTGTTGTCCTGCAAGGGGCTGGTCGATCATTCTGTGCGGGCCACGACTTAGCGGCCATCGCCGAGGGTGAGCGAGCGCCGAGCAAACACTTTGAGCCCGAAACGGTCGACGCACTTGAGCGGCTTCCCCAACCAACGATCGCTCGGCTGCACGGCCACTGTTTTACCGGTGGTCTCGAACTCGCACTGGCGTGTGACGTCTTAGTTGCGGCTGCGTCGACAAAACTTGGCGACACCCATGGCCAGTGGGGTCTCGTCCCCATTTGGGGAATGTCTGTCCGACTCCCTGAGAGGGTGGGACGCTCAATGGCAAAGCAACTCATGTACACGAGTCGACGTATCTCAGGGGAGCGAGCAGCTGAGATTGGTTTAGTCGATATCGTTGTTGACGATGCTGAACTCGATGGCACGGTGGCGGCACTCGTTGCTGAGATTCTCTCGAACTCCCCAGGAACGAATCGGCGAGTCAAGCAGCTCATCGCTGACGCGGGAGAACTCGGGCGAGCCGAAGCCTTACTGCGTGAGCGGACACTTCCCTACGGAGTCCCAGAAGATCTTGCAGAACGTATGGCCGGTGGTTGAACTCACCACTGGCGACCTTTCGTTTCCTGGAAGCGATGAGCTCCTCGCCCTCCTCCACGAGACACTCCCCGCAGGGTGGGTCACCGCAGTTGAGCGAGGTGATGAAGAAGCGATTGAGGCATCGAAAGCGTCAAGTGATCGACGCGAAATCGTTCGGGTGCTCGGAGACGCTGGATGGGTTGCTCCGCACTATGCACCCGACTACGGAGGACGAGGTCTCACTCGAGATGAGGCACAGCGAGCACTGACCCTGCTCAATAGCTGGGGGGTTCCATTCGTTCCTCCTGGATCTGGTCTCCCCCTGGCAGCACCCACTATTGAACAGTGGTCGAGTGACGCCACCAAGCGACACTTGCTTCCCCCGCTTCTCAGCGGACAAGAGCGCTGGTGCCAGCTGTTCTCTGAGCCTGGAGCGGGCTCTGACATGGCGTCACTTGCGACAAGCGCCGAGCGTGATGGTGATGAGTGGGTGATCAATGGACAGAAGGTGTGGACAACGTTTGGTCACCAGTCGGAGCGTGCCATGTTGATTGCCCGCACCGATCCTGAACAACCGAAGCACAAGGGGATTACTTACTTTGGATTGGATATGACCGCCCCAGGAGTTGAGGTTCGAGCGCTCATCAACATGGCCGGACAGCGAGAGTTCAATGAGATCTTCCTCACTGACGTGCGAGTTCCCGACCTTGATCGGATCAGTCCAATTGGCGACGGCTGGGCGGCAGCGATGACGACGTTGGGCGCCGAGCGCCACGCGCTCTCGGGGAGTGGAAAGAAGAAACGCAAAGCGTCCGATGAGATCCTTGGGGGAAAGCCCTACGCAGAGATAGAGGCGATGGCGAAGACGCACCACGTTGGCGACCGCCTCGTTGTCAGGGATCGTCTCGTGAGCCAATACATCGCGGGGAGAGTTCTCGAGATGAATATTCTTCGCGCCCGTGCTCAAGCAGCGGCTGGCCATCCTCCAGGGCCTGAAGGATCGTTGACCAAGATTGCAAAAGCAGCCTCGAATCAGCACCTGCAAGAACTCGCTATTGCGCTTCTCGGCATGGAATCGGTGGCATGGCGAGAAGGTGACGCGGACGCTGAAGAATGGGTGACGCAGTTCATGAGAACGCGGGCCAACTCCATTGAAGGTGGTACCTCTGAGATTCAGCGCAACATCATTGGAGAGCGAGTCTTAGGTCTCCCGCGCGAACCCGATCTGTTCAAAGGCGCACCGTGGAGAGAAGTGCCACGCAATTAACAACGCAGGGTGTTACCAATCGAATTGAAGGACTTGTCGCATCGTGGCCTCAAAGTCCTGATCGTTCATGGCTGCCCGAGTTGTGGCAATAAGTTCAGCGTCGCTGCCAACCGGAATTCGAAGTGGAGGCGTTTCAAGAGCCAGCGCGTCACCGATCGCTAAAGCGACGATCTCTGGCCCGGGAGATTCTTGGCCACCCTGCAACGTCGTCGTCGCTCCTTCCCACTTCGTAGCCAAGGGAGCGTAGGGGCCAGTACCGCCGCGATGATCAGCAAGGTTTGAGGAGAACTTCGTTTCGATGAAACCAGGCTCGATGACGATGACCTTCACGCCAAAGTGTCCAACTTCAAAGGAGAGTGACTCTGAGAGCGCTTCGAGTGCGTATTTCGTTGCCGCATAGTACCCACCGAGCGGAGGGGCCACGATGCCGGCAACGGAGGCGATGTTGACGATAGTGCCCGATCCACGCTCACGCATAGCGGGGAGAAATGCTTGGACCATCCGAGCCGCCCCAAAAAAGTTCGTCTCGAAGGCTCGACGAACATCGTCCAGTGGTACGTCTTCGATCGCACCCTCGATGCCAAAACCAGCATTGTTTACGAGGACGTCAACTGGGCCGACCTCCTGGAGCGCTGACGTGACTGACGCGTCAGAGTCAACATCAAGAGCGAGGGTCTGTGCGACCTTGAGGTCAACAAGACTTTCAAGTCGACGAGCCGTGGCGACGACGTCGTAGCCCCGTTTCGTTAATTCGAGAGCGGTCGCTCTCCCGATTCCTGTGGAACATCCCGTGATTAATGCTTTTTTATTGGTCATGGCGTAAATCGTAGTCCGGTGTCGCAGCGAAGTCCCCGAAAACATAGGGTGTCTCGCCACCACTTGTGAAGCGTGGTGCGGACTCTTCGCTGGGCGTGACAAGATCAATTTCGTCAAGAATGGTGAGATCGTTTTGTGCGACCACGTGGAAAGGGGTGACAGGAATGCCAGACAATGACACGACTGAACCTCTTTCGCTTGATGAAATGCGAGAGCGTTACCGCGCCGAACAGCAGAAGAGAATCCGCCCTGATGGATTGAACCAGTGGCGAGACCTTTTTGACGACATGGACCGAGACCCCTTCGTCGAGCCAGGATTCACCCGAGAGCCACTCATCGAAGAAACCACGGTGGTCATTGTTGGCGGTGGCTTTGCGGGAATGCTCACGGCGATTGATCTCACGAAGCACGGGATCACTGATTTCAAAATCGTCGAGAAAGCTGGCGACTTCGGGGGGACGTGGTACTGGAACCGCTATCCGGGCTGCATGTGTGATGTTGAGTCCTACGTCTATCTGCCACTGCTCGAAGAGACGGGGTTCATGCCAACGGAGCGCTACGCCAGCGCATCAGAGATTTTTGGCTACAGCAAAGAGTTAGCTCGCACCTTCGATCTCTACTCCCACGCTCTCTTTCAGACTGATGTTGTTGATGCCACCTGGGACGAAGAGCGGTTGGTGTGGAAGGTCGCCACGAGCCGAGGAGATCAGCTGTCCACTCGCTTTTTGGTGTTGGCCGGTGGCATTTTGCACAAAGCAAAGTTGCCAGGCATTCAAGGAATTGAGAGCTTCGAAGGAAAAGCGTTCCACACCAGTCGATGGGACTACGACTACACGGGTGGTAGTCCCACCGAGCCCATGGAGAATCTCAAAGGTAAGCGCGTTGGGATTATCGGCACAGGTGCAACTGCGGTTCAAGTGGTTCCTCAAGTTGCTCGGGTCGCTGAAGAGCTCTATGTGTTTCAGCGAACCCCAGGAGCAGTGGGAGTACGGAACCAGCAAGCAACTGATGCAGCGTGGTTTCAAAGTCAGAAGCCCGGATGGCAGAAGGAGCGGATTGTGAACTTCACCCACGCGGTGACGGGAGCACAGCCGGAAAAAGATCTTGTCAATGATGGCTGGACAGAGCTGATGTGGATTGACACACAAAAAATGCCAGAGTCCGATGAAGAAGCCGATGCTCTCGATCGTGCTGACTTTGAGGCAATGGAGACGATTCGACAACGAGTCACCGATGTCATCGATGACCCAGAGACTGCAGAAAAGCTCAAGCCCTATTGGGGAAAGCACTGTAAGAGGATCTGCTTCCACGACGACTATCTCCCGGCCTTTAACCAGCCGAACGTTCATTTGGTCGACACCAACGGGATGGGGGTCGATGAGATTACAAAGAACGGTCCTGTTGTTGACGGCATTGAGTATCCGGTTGATCTTTTGATTTATGCCTCAGGATTTGAAGTCACCACCGATCTCCACCAACGACTTGGGTTCAACCCAAAGGGTCGAGACGGCATTGCGCTTTCGGAGCGGTGGGCTGAAGGTGCGCACACCATGCACGGTGTGCTCGCCAGCGGATTTCCAAACATGCTCCTGATCAGCCTCGTACAAGGTGGATTTGGTACGAACTTTTCTCACCTGCTTTCAGAGTCAGCCAAACACGTCGCTCGCATTATCGAAAAGTGCAATGAAGATGGCATCCTCTCCATCGAGCCCGAAGAAGCAGCGGAGGAAGAGTGGCTTTCGGTACTTCACGGCGTGGGAATGGGTGGAGCTCGTTACTTCTCTCACTGCACGCCGAGTTTCTACAACTCTGAACAGCAGAGAATTGATAAGCGAGCCGCACGGAATTTGACCTATACCGGCAGTGTCCTTGACTATGTCGGGTATCTCGAGCGCTGGAGAGACGTCCCAGACTTTTCAGGTGTGAAAACGGTGACGACTCCACCTGGCGACTGAATAACGCTGCCACGGTTCGGGGACGTGCCACCTATCATCAAGGCATGGACTTACAACGTGCCCTTGCCTACGCCGCTGATCGACGAAATACCCTGCTGACGACGCTTCGTCGCGATGGCCGACCACAGCAATCAGTCGTCTTCTATCTCCTTGACGGCGATCAGTTCACGATCTCTTTGACGGATGACCGGGCCAAAGTGAAGAATCTTCGTCGTGATTCTCGAGCGGCGTTGTTTATTCCAAGCGATGACGTATTTATGTGGGCGGCGTTCGATGGGACCGTTGCCTTGAGTGACGTGGCGACAGATCCTGATGATGACGTGTGCGACCAGTTGGTTGAGTACTACCGACGAGGAAACGGTGAGCACCCGAACTGGGCGGAGTATCGCCAGGCGATGGTGAACGATCGCCGCTTGGTGGGGACCTTTACCGCCACGTCAGCCACTGGAATGTTGCCAGACTAAGCAAGGAGGTACACCGATGGAGCCAACACCACACGTCCTGATAGGCGAGCCGGTAGAAGTAACGGTCTACCCGCTTAGGCGCGTTCGTGAACTGGGTTAAATTTGACCGAGACACCTCCTCCAGTAGGACTTAGTGCCCAAGATTCCAGTGGTGCTTGACTCAACCGAAACCATCTGGTTCATCGCTTGATGCCCTTCACCTCGCAACGGCGGCCACGGTGTGCCGCAGCCGGTTGGTCTGGTCGCTGATCAGTGAACAGTGTTAACCTGTTAGGAGGTAACCATAACGGATGCGCAGGAGGACCCATGGCCGCACTAGCCCCACTCGTTGGAAACGTCACCAACCAAAACCAGCAGCCCGATCTTGAGGGCAATATGTTCCCGGTCAGCGACGAAGTCGATGTTGCGTCACTGGAGATCACCGGTCAGCTCCCGAGTGGGTTGCAGGGCTCGTTCCTCCGCAACGGTCCGAACCCGCTGTTCGAGCCCATTGGTCGATACCACATGTTTGACGGCGACGGAATGCTGCATGGCATCACCCTGGAAGATGGCCGAGCGTCCTACCGCAATCGGTGGATCCGCTCTCGTGGGTTGTGCGCCGAGGCCAAACTGGGTCGAGCGGCATATCCGGGTCTGAGTGAGGTCACCGACTTCCCCAGCTCATCGCTCGTCGGCGATGCCGGTCGCGTGAAGAACCCTGCGAACACCCATATCGTCCGCCACGCCGACAAGTATCTGGCCCTATGGGAAGGTGGGCTGCCTACCGAAGTCACCGCGGCGCTCGAGACAGTGGGTGAATACGACTTCGATGGGAAGCTGAGGGGGGCGATGACGGCGCATCCACGCTTGGACCCCCGCACCGGCGATCTGTTCTTTTTCGGCTATTCAGTGATGGAACCTGTCATCAACTACTACGTCGTAAACGCTCAGGGAACCCTCATACACAGTGCGAAGGTCGACCTTCCGGCACCGGTGATGATGCATGACTTCATCATCACCGAGGAGCACGCCGTGTTTCTTGACTCACCCATCGTTTTCGACATCGCCAATCTGGGGAAGGGCCCTATGGTCCAGTGGCGGCCGGAGAACGGTACCCGAATTGGCGTGTTACCCAGGTTCGGCACAGGAGAAGAGGTGCGCTGGTTCGAGATCGATCCTGGACACGTGCAACACTTCTGGAACGGCTGGGTTGAGGGAGACCGGATAGAATTCTCTGGGACTCGCTTCGAACGACCTGACTTCGGTATCGATTCGACTGTCGAACTCGATACGTCAGTAGTCGACAATACCCCGCCGCAACCAGCCCGCTTCTGGGTAGACCTTGCCGCCGACAAGGCTGGTTGGGAACAGTTCGACGATCTCGGCGGCGACTTTGCCCGGTTCAACGATGAGTTCGACGGCGTGCGCTCGCGTTTTCACTACATGTCGGCGGTCGTCGCCCAGGGCCGTCGGCTAGGGGACTTCGACAGCATCGTACGCTACGACGATGCAACAGGTGCGCGTCAGATCTGGACCGCAGGATCAAATGGCCACGTCGGAGAGAGCGTCTTCGCTCCTGACCCGGAGGGGAGCGCTGAGGACGACGGCTGGCTCCTCAACGCTGTCTACGATGCCGGCACCGAGAGCACGGACATCTGTGTGCTCGATGCCCGTGACGTGACCGCCGGTCCAATCGCCAGAATCCATCTGGCACGACGTATGCCATTTGGATTCCATGCCAGCTGGTTCGCCAAGAGCTGACAGGTGGCGATGTGGCCAGGGGCGTCCTCGTCGGACGCCTGACAAGCATGATCACGGTCAAGCCCGCATCCGGCGGATTCTGTGCGCCATAGAAATACGAGCGCGTCTCTAGAACATCTGTGGAGAGCCGTTACCGACGATGAGCGATCGCCCGGATCTGGATGCCGCCCACCCAGCCTGAGCTCGATCGCTGCTTCACGATAGTCAGCCAGGGCGGGAGCGATCACGTTGGTGGAGAATGGTTGAGACCTTCAGGTTGAATGTATGGTCACCCGTGTTCCCAGCTCGATGTGGTCTGGTCGAAGCAGGTTCGATGCATTGTTGCTCACCAGCCCGCTCGACACCCCACGTGCTTCACCACCCACGGTTGCCAGAACGGTCGGGTTGCCTCCGTGAAGGTCAGATCGTGCGGCCGGATCCTTCCCAATAGGGTTCACGAATCTGTCGCTTCAGAAGCTTGCCCGTCTGGGTTCGGGGCAGGTGTGCGGTGAATTCAACACTCCGAGGTGCCTTGTACCCGGCAAGATGGAGTCGAACGTATTCAATGAGCTCACGACTCAACTCGTCCCCGGCGGACACGCCATCCGTCAACTCGACCACCGCCTTGACCTGTTCGCCGAACTCATCATCGGGCACACCGAATACGGCGGCGTCTTCAACCGCAGGATGCATGACGAGAACACCTTCGATCTCTGCCGGATAGATGTTCACACCACCACTGATGATCATGTCGATCTTACGATCGGAGAGGAATACAAAACCATCGTCGTCGATGTAGCCGATGTCGCCGAGCGTGCCGTACCCGTCCGACGAATGCGCAGCGGCTGTCTTTTCGGGAGCATTGTGGTACTCGAAGTCACTTCCCATCAAGCTTTTGAAGTAGATCTGACCCGCTTGGTTCGTCGGGCATTCATCTCCAGCGTCGTCGACCACTTTGAGGTCGATGGCGGCGAGCGCCCTCCCGATCGATCCAGGTCTCCCAAGCCACTCCGAACCCGAAATCATGGTGAGGAATCCACCCTCGGTCCCTCCGTAGTACTCCGTCACCTTCGAACCCCACCAGTCGAGCATTGACCGCTTCATTCCTGGAGCACAGGGGGCGCCACCGTGATAGACGACCTCAAGCGACGAGCCGGCGAAGGCAGCACGGACAGGATCGGGAAGCTTCAGCAAGCGCTGGAACTGTGTGGGTACCAGGTGGACATTGGTGACGCCATGGCGATCTATGAGCTCGAGGGTCTCTCCTGGATCGAAGCGGTGACGCATGACCACTGTCGATCCGTGGCCAAGCAACGGAAAGATGGTGAAGACCCACTGAGCAGAGTGGTACATCGGTCCGACGAGAAGTGTCACACCAAGCTTCGGGAGACCGAGCATGTCGGAAAATCCGGCGCAGATCAGTTCGAGCATTCCGATATCGCCGCCCGACGCGGTGAGGACAGAGCGCACGCCCTTTGGAAATCCGGTGGTGCCCGAGGTGTAGAACATAGGGCCGCCCCTGGCCTGGTCGGTCGGCTCTGCCGGTGACCCCGAAGCCAGCACGGCTTCATAGTCCTCGAACGACGCCGAGTCGGGTACGGGTTCTGCGTCATCGGGAGCTGACGTGTCGTCGTTGATGACGATGCGCACCGGGCACGTCGCTTCGCTGCGTTCCATGGCGGCCTGTCCGACTTCGAGGAATCGGTCTTCAACGATGAGTGCGTCGGCGCTCGCGTTGTCGACGACATAGATCAACTCGTCCTCGACCCAGTGCCAGTTGACTGGAACAATGATCCAGGCGGCATGGGTGGCAGCCACGGTGATCTCAATTGTTTCGCGCCTGTTACCGCTCATCAGTGCGATGGTCGCCCCGGGCTGAAGTCCACGCGCCCGTAGGGCGTCGATCATGCGATTGACACGACTGTTGAACTCTGACCAACTCGTCGATCCGCGTTCATCAATCAGCGCCGGCTCGGCACCCCTGTGCTCCGCAATCCGGCTGACCAGTTGAGCCATGGCGTCACTCCTCCGAAGTGTTCGAGTGGGGTCACTGTCAACTGCGCCCTTCGTTGATCAGCCTAGCCATCTGCTCTGGAAGATGTAGGAGTGCGCCATGGCTTGGTGGGAGGTCACCCTCAGGACATGGGCACGGATCAACTTCCTTCAGCGCTCGGGCGCAGCGAGGCCCGCAAGCAAATTGTCGATAACAGTGGCGACGACCTGGGACTCGTACTCGGCACCCAGGTTGATCCCGGCCAACAGGACAGAGGCCGCGCCGTGAGCGGCGGCCCACACCGAGATGGCCACGAGGAGTGGGTCCGCAGACCGGAGGGCGCCACTTGCCATAGCTGCGTCGATGGCTGAAGCTCCAAGAGCGAAGGTCTTGGTGGCGGCCGGGAGCTCGTCGACGCTCGGTTGCTGCGCCCAGTCCGGGCGGAACAGGAACATCACCCGGAAGAGGGCCGGATCTTCGAGGGCGTGGTTCACGTAGGCAACGGCCTGTTCACGTATCCGCGCGAGGGGGTCTGGTGCGTCGATGGCGTCGAAACGGGCGGCGAGGCGTTCGAACTCGAGCTCTGCCACTCCCCGCAGCAGGTCGACCTTGTCGTCGACGTAGGCGTAAAGGGCAGGTGCTGTCACACCGAGGTCAGCGGCGATGCGGCGCAACGACAGCCCCTCGAGTCCATCAGCGACCACGATGTCTCGGGCGGCCATCACGACCGCAGCTCGATTCAGACCAGGCCTATCGTTCGGCATAATTAGAGCCTAGGCTAAACAGCGTTCACCCATCCATAAGGAGCCCCCGCGACTTCTGCCCCCTGCCGTCAGCTTTGGAAGGTCTCGAACATCGCTAGGGCGACTACGCCACCTTCTCGTCGGATGAGCCGGAAGGGGGGTGGTTCGGCTCGGTTGCCAAGGCGGAATTCGTCAGCGGGACCGAGACCACCCACGAGTTCGGGACCCCCATCTGTGGCTGGCAAAGCCGTTTACACTCTTACTCCGGCGTCTAGCGGGGCAGGAGACGGAGGCTGGCTGCTCAACTACGTGAGCGACCGGACCAACTTGACCACCGATCTGGTCCTGCTCGACGCAGGAACGCTCGACGAGGTGGCCCGGGTGCACCTCATCGAGTGGGTGCCCTTCGGGTTCCACGGCAATTGGCTAGCCGCTTGCGTCTCCACCATCTTCGCGCCGTTCCGCTGGCGTCGTGCCTTCGGGGGATGATGACTCCGAAAGGTTCACGCTCGGCCCGGCCTGATGCCGGTCCGGTATCGCACCGAGGTAGCGGGCGGCCAGCTCCTGAGAATCGGCGTTCATCTCACTCGCCTGACCCGAAGTTGCAATGCGGCCCTGGACCATCACGTAGGCGCGGTCAGCCACGGTGAGGACCGCTTTCACATGTTGTTCCACCAAGAGCATCCCCACTCCCGTGCTGCGAGCAGTGGCGGCAACTCTGGGCAGTAGTTGCTCGACAATGATTGGGGCCAGCCCCAAGGTCATTTCGTCGATCAGCAAGAGGCGGGGCCGGGTGGCCAGCGCTCGGGCGATGGCCAACATCTGCTGTTCACCACCAGAGAGCAGACCGGCTCGGCGATCGATGATTGCGGCCAGCGCAGGAAACGGCTCGAGGGCCAGTTCGATTGCCTCCCCATCCCCACGCCGGGCGGCCAGTCGGAGGTGCTCCCGGCCCGACAGGCCGAAGAAGAGCGCGCGATCCTCGGGGACGTAGGCCAGCCCCTTGCGTACCAGTGCCAGGGCAACCTTCTCCCGAGCGAATCTGCCACCCATCGGCGGCTCGACACCGAGGACGGTCAACTCGCCGGCCAACCTTTGGAGCAGGCCTGACACCGTCAGGAGCGTCGTGGTCTTGCCCGCACCGTTGGCACCGAGCAGGGCCACCACCTCACCGGCTCCGACGTGCAGGTCCAGGTCATGGACCACGGCAACGCCACCATAGCCAGCTGACATACCTCGCAGCCGCAGCAATGGCTCGGTCGCATCGATCGATCTATCCGTTACCTCGTCGGAGTCGGCATTCACGACCCACCTCCGAGATAGGCGGAAATGACCGAGGGGTCCTCCCGCACGTCCATCGGCACTCCTGAAGCGATCACCTGGCCAAAGTCAACCACGGTGAGCCGATCGCACACGTCGAGGACTAATGACATGTCGTGATCCACGAGCAGGACGGCGATGCCCAACTCAGGCAAGTTGCGCAGCATCTGGCCGAGGGACGCCGTCTCGGCCGGATCGAGACCAGCTGCTGGTTCATCGAGCAATACAAGTTTGGGTCGTGACGCCAATGCCCGGGCCACCCCGACGAGGCGGCGCTGACCATGGGAGAGATCCGATGGCCGGGCGGTGGCCAACGACCGCAACCCGACGGTGTCGAGGGCGAGGTTGACATCGTCACGGTGAACGTGGCGTCGGGGGGCGACGGCATCGACGAAAGGTGACCACCAACGGGATGTGGAAGTTGCGACGAGGAGGTTCTCCTCGACACTCAAGTCCACAAATAGTTCTATGGACTGAAACGTCCGAACCAGTCCTGCTCGTGCACGCATGTGGGGAGGAAGCGAGTCAATTGGGTGGCCGTCGAGAAGGATTGACCCCCGTACCTGCGGAACGAATCCACAGAGTGCATCGATCGTGGTTGTCTTGCCCGCTCCGTTCGGTCCGATAAGACCCATGATGGTGCCGTGGGCTAGCGAAATGCTCAGGCCATCCACGGCGCGCAGTCCGCTGTAGTCGACACACAAGTCGGTCACCTCGAGCAAAGCGGTCACGTCGCGCCACGCGATCGAACACCACGTAACCAAACGCTGTGCAGTCGGGTGATGGCGCGGCGGACGGCCATGCTCAACCCGTCAGGATAGAAAGCAGCGACCAGGATCAGCAGAATCCCACTCAGCGCGTACTGTGTGGTCGTGTCGGCCGCTGCTCCGCCTTGGATACGGGTGAGCACTCCACCCGAAGCGAGGAATCCGGCGATCAACGCCCCGCTGAGCGTGGCGATACCGCCCAAGTAGGTCAGGGCCAGCACCGCCAGGGCGCCCACCACCAGAAATTGCTGGGGCGAAAGTGCCGGCAACTCATACGCCAGCAGTGCACCCCCCAAACCGGCAAAGAGTGACGAGGCCGCGAAGGCACTCAGCTTTGTCGAGCCGACGTTGATCCCGGCGGCCGCCGCCGCCCGTTCGTTGCTGCGCACGGCCAGCCAACGTAACCCGGTGGGACTGCGCCGTAGGTTTGCCACTGCCAGCATGCTGGCGGCAAGTACCACCACGGCCACCACCCCAAAAGCGGGTCGGAAATTGGCCGCCCCCGGTGCAAGAAAGCCCAGATTGCTTCCGAACAGCTGGGGGTTGGGCACACCGCTTAGGCCGTTGAGTGCAGGAGAGTTGAACACGAGCTGCTCGATGGCCACGGCTGCGGCGATGGTGGCCACGGCCAGTGTCATGCCACGCACCCGAACGGCCGGAAGTCCGAACAGTATTCCGACCACGACTGTGAGAATCACGGCAACGAGTGGCGCCCAGGGGAACCCGACACCGGCCAATTCCAGTTTGGCCGTGGCGAAGGCGGCGAGGCCGGCGAACGCGTAGAGGGCAAGTGATATCTGACCCACATATCCCGTCACCACGACACACGATAGGGCGATGAGCGCGGCGATCACCGAGACCACGATGGCGAGACGCCACTGGGCGTCGAGGGTGTAGAGCGCGACTACTGCAGCCCCGGACAACAGTGGAATCCACAGCCAAGGTCGCCTGGGAACTGGTGCGACGGGGAGCCGGCTGTCGACCAGCGATGCCCGGGTTGGTAGGTGGGCTCCTCGGATGGTGATGGCCACCAGTATGAGCAGTACCGGCAATGCCTGGCGGAGGCCGTCATTGGGGAGCCAGGAGGGTAGCCACGCCGCCTGGGACTGGAATGTCGCCACCCCGCTCTGCGTCACTCCGATGGCCAGTCCGGCGAATGTGGCCATGGCGAAACTGTCCAGCCTGGCGAGGAGGGCGGCGGCAAGGGCGGGAACCACCAGCAGGCTGGATTGCGTCGGGTTGAGCTGGCTCGTGATGCCGGCGACGAAGATCATGGCCCCACCGGCAAGCACCGAGGCGATGATCCAGTTCAGAAGGCCCACGCGGTCAGGCGACACCCCGATCAGGATCGCGCCCTTCTCGCTCTCGGCTGCAGCTCGGGTTGACAGGCCGAAGCGCGTGTATCGGAACACCGCACCGAGGACGACCGCCACCGTCACCGCGAGTCCGGCCAGTACGAAGCTGGCGGTGGGCACCACAACGCTTCCGAGTCGCACGACACCGTTCGGCAACAGGGAGGTCAGCGGCAGTGTGGCGGCACCGGCACCGATGTCATGTGCCCGTAACTCCATGACCGCCTGCAAGTAGAGGAACAGGCCCAGTGAAGCCACGAGCCGAGCAAGCGGCGGGGCGTTGCGCAGTGCCCGAAAGACCAGTAAGTAGACGAGCGCGCCGACAAGCGCTGCCACCACCAAGGCGATTGCCAGGGCGGTGACAACGGTAGGGCGGTCGATCAAGTGCACGACGCCGGGTACTCCGAAGACCGGAAGCACCAAGTTGCCACCCTTCTGGGTGCTGGCCACATTGAAGTTCCGCAGGCCGTAGTAGACGTACGCGATGTAGGTGCCCATGGCGGCGTGAGCGAGGTTGACCACGTTTGACGCCCGGAAGGTGAGCACCAGCCCGATGGCCAGTACCGCCACCACAGCTCCAGCCCCAAGACCGGTCAGCGATAACTGGAGATAGTGAGCCACGGGGTGAACCTTCGATCGGTCGACTCAGCGGGCGAAGCTGCCGACGTCGATCCAGCCGGTGAGTTGTTTGATGGATCCGTTCTTGTACACCGCCAGCGACTGTTGGGGTGAGCACATGGCGGGGTAGCCGTTGAGTTGGTGTCCGTTGCACGTATAGGGATGGCCGAAGAAGCTGGGTTGGTCCTTTGCGCTCCTGAACATCCCGGCAATTGCGGTCGGAGTAATCTTGTCCACCCCGAGGCGGCGCATAACAACGTAGAGGTTGATAAGTGACCGGAAACTCACGGTTCCGGCGCTCTGCCACTGGTAGCCGTACTTGGGGCCGTAGTGGTCCACGATGTCGTGGTAGAGGACATTGTCGGGACTCGACCGGTTCAGATCGGCCTCGACATTGAAGATGGAATTGTTTGCCGCCGATCCGAGGCTGTTGAGAATGTCCGTTGCTGCGCAGGCGCCCGTGTACATGAGCGGGACTTTGATTCCGATCTGCTTGGCCGTGAGCATCGCCGGCTTGCATCCCGTGTCCGCGGTCAATGCGATAACCGCGTCGGGCGATGACTGGGCGGCCTGATTCATAGCGGTCACCAGGTCGGGGTTGATGGCGCTCACACTCACCAGAGTGACGTGGGCGCCGTGACGTTCGAACACGCTCGCGGCAAGCTTGGCGGAGTTGGCGATCGGTCCGAAGTCGATGTAGATCATTGCGATCTTGCGGGCGTGCAGTGTCCGGATGGCGTACTCGCCCAATCCCAACGCCGCGCCCCAGGTACCACCGCTGAATTGGAAGCTCACCTTGGACTGAACCGACTCAGTACTGACCGGGACGCCCCCGACGTAGGGGATGCCGTTGTTGGTCAGGGTTTGGATGCCCGTTCCCCAGATATCGATTCCTCCGACCACGGCCATGACATGCTTGGTCACCATTTCCTGGGCGCAACTCTGGGAAAGTTCTGGATCACCGTTGGTGTTGCACGTCAACAGCTCAAGGGGGTGACCGTCGATCCCATTGAGTTCCGAGTTGACGAAGTCCACCGCGACCTTGTCAGCCTCTGTCAACTCTGGGAATGCACCCGCCGCCCCGCTGTCCTGGTTGATCGTTCCGATGACGATCGGACTGCCAGTGGCCTTCGTGGCCGTCTTGGTCATGTAGGGCGACAGCATGGATCCACTTGGAGTGCAAGCGACCACCGAGGTGCCAGCCCCGCACGAGGTTGATGTGACCGTGCTAGTGGTGCCGGATCCGGATCCGGCTGAGGTTGCCTCACTGCAGCCGGCCAATAACATCGCGCTCGTTGTGAGCACAATGGCCATAACTTTTTTAGTCCGCAATGGATCCCCCCCAACGGTTAACTAATGATCCGCACGTTAACAGTGTTCACTGAGGGGAGCAACGCGCCACCCCAGAAGTTCGTCAGCCCAAGGTGGAGGCCGCTCGTTCAAAGATCGCCGACCCCTAAAGCGTGACTCATGCAACCAGCCCCGCGCTCGCCTGAGCGGGACGAAGCGGTCGGGAACCAACGGAGGTCACCAATCGGCGGAAGGGTTGGGTGGAAAGATCTTGTCGCGTTCGGTCGCCAATCGTCGAGCGTCCCACGTTGCATCAACGCGCTGCCAGATCACCGGATTCCGGCTGGAATCCTCGATCTGCTTCCACTGACCTGTGGACACGAACATCGGGTCACTGGCGCCGACGACCGTCTGCTCGGAGCGGTCGGTGATAGTTCCGACCAGTCGATCAGGGCTCACCTGGGTGAGATCGTAGGCAAAGATCTCGCGTCGGATGATGTAGATCTCACCTTCCAAGTCGGCGCTGAACTTCATCTTCACGGTTACCCCTGGGCGTCCGTCGCCATCGACATCGATAATTCGAGAATCTTCGGGGTCACTCGGCAACGCCTCGTTTGCCGGATCAGCGAGCGTGATCCCAATCGCCGTTGGGGTAGCGGGGCGGACGACGCGCAGCGCCCCCCCTTCCTCGGTGACCTCGAGTGGCACATCGATGGGGACAATCGCGCTGGTGGCCACGTCGGACATGGATATCTGTATGTCCAGGTCGGTCACGACGTCCGCGTGACAAAAGCGTTGTCGGTTCCACAGCCGCCCGTGACGGAGTTCGAGGTCAGCGAAGCCCGTGCTGATGATCAAGGTCTTCATGTCCTCGTCCTCGTACGCCACCACGTCGAAGTGGGCGTAACGACCGACCAAGCGTTCGGCTCCCTCGGGCAATCTGGAAGGCTCGGGCCTCGTGGACTCCTCATGGGCAACGTTGGCTGGTTCCATTTCAGATTGCCTCGACGTAGTCGTCGAGTTGGTCCGACATCGCTGTTTCGGGCGGTAGTGCGTCGGTGCCGATGAACTTGTCGACTGCCCGCTCGAAGTGATGGATGAGGCGTTCGTGCCAACCGAGCTGGAGCGGGCGAGCCCCGGGCGAGGAGATCGAGGCTTGGATCGGCGCCATGTTGGCCTTGTCCTGTGCCATCACCGTCTCGAACAGTTCCATCCGGTCGAGGTGCTCCTGGGGGACCTCATCGCCTGACCATTCGGGTGCGTACCACCGCAGTTCGAGTTCGGTGGTCGCAGGACCGGTGGGCCACATGCACAGAAACGTGAAGGCCCCGGTGTCCACCGGAACCACCAAATTGGGGAAGATGCCGAACGACGTCGACGTCTGACGCCAGAGAAGTGGAATCGCCGGGTTGTCATGCTCTTCAGAAACCATGGGAAAATCTTGGAAAATGTCATGCTTCTCCACGGTCAGGCGGCTGTGGCCATTGGGCAGCATAGACACAGTGGCCGATTGGTCGTTGTAGAGGAGGGCCGCATTGTCAGGGTGCACGGTGCGGACGTGGTACACCTCGAGAAAGGCATCGACCATGAGCTTCCAATTGCAGTCGAGCTGGTGCACCTGGGTACCCACCGCCCGCATTCCCGGACCGTTGATCTCGGACATCTGATCAGCAATCGGACCTAAGAACTCGACTAGCGGGCATGCACCGGCGTCCTCGCTGATGAAGACCCAGCCGTCCCAGATCTCGCATCGCACGGGGATGAGCCCCAAAGAGTCCTTGTCGAGACCGACGAAACTTCGAGAATCGGGGACGGTCTTGAGGATCCCATCCGTTCCATAGGACCAGGAATGGTACTGACAGGTGAGCCGACGTGCGGTTCCGCATTCATCTCGGGTGACCGGCGCCCCCCGGTGTCGACAGGAGTTATAGAAGGCTCGGAGTACGCCGTCCTGACCCCGAACAACCACGATCGGCGCACCCGATCGGTGGGTCATGCGATAGGAACCGGGAACTGACCACTCGGACTCGTGACCGACGAACAGCCAGCACCGGCCGAAGACCTTCGCCTTCTCTAGTTCGTAGAACTCCGGGTCCGTGTAGCGACCGGTCGGGATCTGTGGAACTGCAATTGCGTCCGGCGGGGGAGCGGTTCGAGCTTTCTCCACCTCGATCCGTTCCCGGATGCTTCGATCGAGCGCAGCGTCCATGGATCTCCTTCTTCGTCTAGTGTATAAGTGAACACTGTAAACCATACACTCGGCGGGGATTTGATCACGTCGGCGAGGCGGCGAAGGGGCTGAACCGTGCCTCGCTCGGCGTCGAGGCACCAGTTGGGTGGTCTGGTTAATGTTGTTCACCACATGACCGCCGATCGCCTACTGGGGATCCGACGACGAGTGAGAGAAGTTGATGGCTGTACAGAACCAAGTACTGCTCGCTGGCGGGTCGGTGATCGACGGGACCGGCACTGCATTACAGAGGGACACCGACGTGCTGTTCGAGGCCGACCGGATCATCGCCGTCGGCGTTGAGGCCACGGCAGTGGCGGAGCCCAGCGCAGAGCGGGTCGATGTACGTGGATTCACGGTGATGCCGGGCCTCATCGATTCGCACTGCCATATCACTTTCGGTGAACCGGCGAGCAACGACGAACTCTTCTTCCACCGACCTCAGTCGACGGCCATGCTCGTCGCCGCATTCAACGTCGGCAAGCTGCTGCGCGCCGGCGTCACGGGCTTCCTCGACGCCGACTGCATCTATGACCTCGGACCAGCTCTGCGCGACGGTATCGAAGCAGGTCTCGTCGAAGGGCCACGCATGTCGTCAGGGCTCAATGCCCTCCTCACGACGGCTGGCGGCACAGCTGGGCGCCTGATCCCCGATGCTGGACGGATCGGGTACGCGCACGTGATGGCGGATCGGAACGAGATGGTTCGCACCACACGCCAACAGGTCAAAGCCGGTGCCGACTGGATCAAGATCCACGTGACTGGAGCGCTCCCAAACACCTCGAGCGAGATCGCCGTTTGGTCGCTCGACGAGTTGAAGGCGGTGACCGAGACCGCACATGCACTCGGTACTCCGACGATCGCCCATTGTAGGAGTGCCGAATCCACCCGGCTCGCAGCCGAGGCCGGCATCGACCTCATACTCCACGCGTCCTACCTCGACCAAGCTGCGGTCGAGGCCATCGTTGCATCAGGTGCCGCAGTGGCTCCGACCTTCACCTTCCTTGCCAACCTGGCGGATCATGGCAGCGCTGTCGGGGCTGAGGACACCCAGGTCGATATGTTCCGAGGCGAAATCGCCGAGACCGCGAGCATGTTGCGCGTAGCGCATGAAGCGGGTGTTCCCATTCTCTGTGGATCCGAGAGCGGCTTTGCGCTCACACCGTATGGGCACTGGCACGCCCGCGAGATGGAACTGCTCGTCGATGCCATCGGCCTTGATCCACTCGAGGCCATCACCTGTGCCACCCGCAACGGCGCCATCGCGCTGCGTCAGCCGGTCGGCTCGATCGGAGTCATCGCCCCTGACGCAGCGGCGGACATCCTGGTCATCGACGGAGATCCCTCTGCGGATATCTCCATTCTCGGTGATCGGCGTCGCATCCGACATGTGTTCTCGCGTGGCCGGCCGGTGGACCTCGGTCGACCTTGGCCCGAGCGCGAACCGCTTCGCGGTGAAAAGGTCGGCACATGGGCCACTCAGCTCCTTACCTGGGAAATCGTCAATCCATGACGAGCGCTGGTCGAACGCAAGGTGTGGGAGGCCGGTCGATGACCTCGACGAGTGTTCTCGTCACCGGTGCGGGCAGCGGACTCGGTGCCGAGATCGCCGCCGCCGCCGCCCGGGCAGGTTGGATCGTCGGGGTTCTCGACCGCGACGACGCCACGGCCACGCGGACGGCCGATGCACTAGGTGAGTTCGCCGTAGCGTTGCACGCCGACACCACCGATGAAGTAGCCATTGAATCCGCACTCGACCGTTTCGCGCAGGTAACGGGACTCGAGACACCCGATGCGCTGGTATGCAACGCGGGCATTGTCCGATTCGGACCGCTGCTCGACCATTCCGCCGATGATTGGCGCGCCGTGGTCGACGTGAATTTGTCAGGGACCTTTCTGACAGCACGGGCGTTTGCTCGGCGCCTTGTCGGTGCGGGCAAACGAGGTTCGATTGTGACCGTGACCTCGATGAACGGGGTGGCGCCCGGCCCCAACGGCGGTGCCTACGGAGCAACGAAGGCAGGTATAGCCCTCCTCACCCAGCAGATGGCGTTGGAGTGGGGACCGCTCGGTATCCGAGCCAATGCGGTGGCGCCCGGGCTCATCGACGCGGGCATGTCCAGGCCTATCTACGCCGATCCTGACATCTTGAAGCAACGTCGTGAGCGCGTACCGTTGGGTCGCCTCGGGACCGCAGCGGACGTCGCCTCGGTCGTGCTGTTTCTCCTTTCTGACGCAGCCGGGTACGTGAACGGGGCCGAGCTCCTCGTCGACGGTGGCGTCACCATGTCGGTCATAAGTTCACTTCCGCGGCCTGAGGCGGTGGACTTCGTCGGTTCCGGTCACGACAATTCCCAAAGCCGGGAATGAAGCGCAACCTCCTCCTCACGGGTGGTCCCGCCCACGACTTCGAGGTCACATCGCATTCGCTCACGTCCTTGTTCGATGAGGTCGGCATGGTGACGACCGTCGTCGACGAACCTGGAGCTGCCCTCGCACTCCTCAGGTCCGTGGAGGCCGGTGATGCCGAGCGATTCGACCTCCTCACAGTCAACGGCCTCCATTGGAGCATGGATGCCGAACGCTACGCCCACCTTCGTGATCAGCACAGCTACACCCTCGAGCCGAACGATGCCACTGTGCTGGAGCGCTTCGTCGAGACAGGAGGTGGACTGCTCGCCCTCCACACCGCTGTCATAAGCTTCGACGCCGAACCAACCTGGCGGGGACTATGCGGGGCCGCGTGGAATTGGGACCGCTCGTTCCACGCGCCTCCTGAACACACGGCTGTAACCGTCACTCCAGCCGGACACCACCACATCGTCACGGAAGGATTGGACGACTTCTCGGTGTTCGACGAGATCTACGAGAGCCTCGATGTCAGCCCGTCGATCATTCCGCTCCTCTCGAGCCGGCGTGGCAATCGCGATCGTCCACTGCTCTGGGCCCGCGAGCTCGGCACGGGTCGAGTCGTGACGGACTTGTTGGGTCATGGTCTCGAATCGATCATGCAGCCGACCCATCGCTCCATCCTCCAGCGGTCAGCCAACTGGGCGTCGACGGATCCATCGAGCGATTCATGACGTCAGCATTTAGGAGTACCTCACAATGAAACAGCCACGAGTGGTGACCTTGTCCAACTACGAGGACGCGCGCGACGCGTTCCGCCAGAAGCAGCTGCGCCAGGCCCTCTACGACGAAGGCGAGGTCGTGATGGCTGATGTCCTCGTGAACTTGCACGGCGACGATCACCGTGCTCGTCGGCGATTGGAGAATCGTCTCTTCCTACGATCGACTCACGCCAGCTACGAGCGCGAACTCTTCCCGCCGATCGTCGATGACGCGATCGCACCACATATCGCCACCGGACGTGCCGAACTGGTGAGCCTGAGCCACCAGATGATGATGAACCTTGCTGCGTTCACTGCGGGAGTTGACCGCCCTAGCGGTTCTGCCGAGGAGTCGTTTCGCCTCTACGCGTATCTCATGCGGTTCATCGAGGGCGCCACGCTCGCTCACTATTCCGGTGACCGCGATGCCAAGCGAGCCGCTGTGGCCGGCGCGCTCGACGATTTTGATGCTGAATTCCTGCGTCCGTCGATCGCCCGGCGCAGAGCCGAGATCGCCCGCTTCGAAGCCGGCGACATCGATGAGGCCGAACTACCACGTGATGTACTCACGGTGTTGCTTCGCAATCAGGATGATCTCAACCTGGCCCACGAAGTAGTGCTGCACGAAACCTGCTTCTACCTGCTCGCAGGGGCACACACATCGGCGACTGCATTCGTGCGGACCCTTGACGCCATCTTCGACATGGCTACCTCCGCACCGGCCGATGCCGAGCGCGCTCGTGACGACGTGTACTTCCTCCAGCGCTGCGTGCATGAAACCATCCGCCTCCACCCGTCCAGTCCGGTTGCCATTCGTTGGGCGCTCGACGACATCGAACTCAAGGGTGGGCAGCGCATAGAGCTGGGTGACAAGGTGATCATCGACCTGATGGCGGCCAACCGTGACCCTGCGATTTTCGGTGCCCGGGCTGAGACCTTCGATCCGAGCCGGAAACTCCCAGAGGGCGTGGGCCCGTGGGGGCTCAGTTTCGGGCTGGGCATGCATGCCTGCATCGGCCAGGAGTTGGCGGCCGGCACGGCCAGCATCAACGGCATTCCTGGCGAGGATCATCTCTACGGATTGGTCCCGGTGGCGGTACGGGCCGTGCTGGAAGCCGGTGGGTGTCGAGACCCAGAGGACCAACCCGAACTCGATCCCGAGTCCGAACGCGGCTACTGGCTGCGCTACCCGCTTGTGTTCGCCCGTTGACCGCGCTCAGTGCCGACGTCGCAGGTTCGACCGAATGATCGACCTCCACGCGCATGTGGTGCTCGACTCCGTTCTGGGTGCCGCTGGTCCTCTCGGGCCGCAGATGGACGATGGCGACGAGGCGTCCGGAATACCACCGTCCTTCCGAGTCGGGAGCTATACCCTGCTCGGCGTCCACTACCGAGACACTCCATTCATGGATCTCAATCGCCGGATCGAGGCCATGGACGCGGCGGGAATCCACATGCAGGTGCTTTCACCGAACCCGCTTACCATGTTCTCGCACGCCAGCGTGGAGTGGGCCGCCCCCTTCTGTCGACGGCACAACGACGAGTTGGCGGCGCTGGTGGCTCGAGCCCCCGATCGACTACGTGGGTTCGCTCAACTCCCGATGCAGGACCCCACCATCGCCACAGCCGAGCTGCAGCGTGCCGTAGGCGAGTTGGGCCTGCTAGCGCCGTACCTCGCTACGGACCTCGGTCGCCCCCTCGACGACCCGGTGTTCGATGCGGTTTGGGAGACCTGCGTGAACCTCGACGTCCCGGTGTTCTTCCACCCCACTCCCGACGGAATCGACCGTCCCCGGCGCGACGACCGTTTGGCACGCTTCGACGGTGACCTCTGGCTGGGTTTCCTCTACGAAGAATCGATCGCCGTGTCATCGTTGGTGCTCGGCGGTGTCTTTGACCGCCATCCCGACCTGGACGTGTGCATGAGCCACGGTGGAGGGGCGACTTCCTGGCTGGCCGAACGGATGGAGCACGCGGCACGCACCAGACCGTGGGCAGCTAGCACGCTGAGTGAGCCGGGCGCGGTTGCACAACGGCTTGGCCGGATCTGGTGGGATGCCCATGTCGGTGGCCCCCGATCCCTTGGCGCCCTGATCGCTACGTTTGGTCCGGACCGGCTGGTGGCCGGCACGAACTTCGCCGGATGGGACCAGTCGCCCGACCCCAGCTGGGGCGACGCAGACCTCGCTTCGGTCATGGATGACAACGCCCGCCGGCTGCTACGCCTCGACCCGCGCTAGGTGCGAATTCAGCCTTCGAACTCGAACTGCACCGCGGCCCTCTCGGCCACGATCGGCGCAATCCGTTCAGCGACGAGGGACTGGTGAGCCGGATGATCCCGATAGGCCAAGTAGCCCGTCACGTCATCGAAGTCCGCCACGACGGAGAAATCGAAGTTCCCTTCGTTGAGCCCGGCGTCGGGGCCGAAACGGAAGAAGCGCACTTCGGGGATCGCTTCTGGAAGGTTTGCGAGCGCCGAGGCGACCGGGCGCACTTCAGCCGCAGTCACCTCCGCTTTCCAGCGGAAGAGAACGATATGGCGGAGCACGGTTTGATTCTAACGGACAGCAAAGTCTCGGTGAACACCGTTCGGCTAGGGTGACGACATGGATCTCGGGATTGCGGGCCGGCGAGCGGCGGTGGCATGTTCGTCGGCGGGTCTCGGGTTCGAAGCGGCGCTGGCCTTGGCCAACGAAGGGGTTCGAGTAGCCATCAGTGGGCGCGACCCTGGTCGGCTCGCAGCTGCCTCCGACCGGCTTCGCTCAGCCGGCGCCGATGTGATCCCAATCCGAGCTGACGTCTCGGACCCGCAAGGAGCCACAGCGTTCGCATCGTCGGCCGCAGCCGAATTGGGCGGCATCGACATACTGATCGCCAACGCGGGTGGGCCACCTCCGGGCACGTTCTCTACGACCACCTTGGATGACTACCAAGCTGCGCTGAACCTGAATCTCCTTTCGACGATTGCGATGTGCCGGGCCGTGGTACCCGACATGCAGCGGGCGGGATGGGGTCGGGTCGTCGCAATCACCTCCATCGGGGCGCGCCAACCGATCGGCTCGCTGATGGCGTCGACGACGGCACGCGCCGGGGTAACGGGATTCCTGAAGGTTTTGGCAACCGAGGTTGCGCCTGATGGTGTGACCGTCAACTCGTTGCAGCCAGGTGTTCATGCAACCGAACGCCTCCTTTCGCTGCCCGCCCCGGCCCTTGACGAGCTCGTCGCCGACACTCCGACTGGGACGCTCGGCGATCCCGCCAACTTCGGCGCCGTTGTGACATTCCTGTGCAGTCACCAGGCGCGTTTCCTGACCGGCGCCGGCATACCCGTCGATGGTGGGTCGTCCCGGGCCCTGATGTGAAATCCGGGCTCGCAGGGGCCTGATGGACCGGGCCCTGTCCAGTCGGATATGGTGGTGAACACTGTTAACCAGCGACTCGATCCGAGCCGCTGGTGCTGATCGCTTGTCGAGGGAGGACAAATGACGCCACGCACTCTGACAACTGCGGTCCATGCTGATTTCGAGTTGGAAGTCGTCAAGGGCTCATGGCCTGACGACATCAGCGGAGACATGGTGTTCTCCAGCCCCCAGCGATGCACGCCAATGGCGTACGGGATCTTCGACTGGGGAGCGATTTGTCGTCTGGCGCTCGAACCGGGGACCCGGGGAGCGACCTCTGGTCGCTTCGCTTGGCAGTCGCGGTCTATTCAGACTCCCGGGAAGCGCCTGTGGGATCGCCACCCCAACCAGTTCACCACCAGCGCCGCCGGCTACCAGTCTGTGTTCGGCGCAGCGAACGCGTCGAACACCGCCCCGTTGCCCTGGGGCGGAAGGCTCTTCACGACCTGGGACGCTGGACGGCCCGTCGAGTTGCATCCCAGGACGCTCGAGTTCGTAGCGGAGGTCGGTCATCGCGACAGCTGGGGCGGAAGCTCACTCGACATGCCTGGTGTTCTGCCGTTTCTGCTGTCGTCAGCGCATCCGGTCGCCGATCCCGACCGGAACTGCATGTGGACGGCGAAGCTCGACTTTGTGATGGAGCCGAGCTTTGGGATGCGTCCGGCGGTGGTTCGCTTCGACCCTACCGACGGCACAAACGTTCGATACTGGCCCCTCGAGGGGATTACGTTCGGAGGCTCGACCCACACGGTGAGCCAGACCCGGGATTGGGTCATCCTCGCTGATTCCGGCAACTTTAAGCCCGACCCTGCGGAGATTTTCGGCGGTGATCGCGAACTGACCATCGACGACGAGGTGCCGGTGTGGCTTATCCGAAAAGAGCAACTCGAGGGCCTCCCGTCGGGAACACCGGTAACCCCGATCTGCCTCACAATGGCCCCGCCGACAGGGCACTTCTACGCCCGGTGGGAGGACGCCGAGGGCATCTCGGTGGTGTGGGAGGGAATGGATCTGATGGATCTCGGCCTGTATCTCAAAGCTGACGATCTGGACGTCAACGGCAACCCCGTGGATCCCGCCGCGGTGGGCCAGTACAACATGGCGATGGCTCCTGAGACGATCGTCGAGGTGCTGTTCGAACCCGAGTCAGGGAAGGTCATCGAGCGTGGCCGCTTTCGCGAAGACTGGACGTTCAACCTCCAGCTTTCTGCCATGGACTGGTCCATCGAGGGCATGACCAGGCCAACGCTGCACCACGTGACGTATCAGGGGTGCCGGCCGGGCAGTATCTCCCAACGGGCGGCCAAGCTCTACGAGGGTCGCATCGATCTCGACCAACTCCGCGAGGCGACACCTGGGAGCCTGGCCACGTTCGAGCGTGGCTCTATGGAGTTGAAGGCGAGATGGGAGTATCCGGACCTTGGCGATCACATCACATCGCCGACGTTCGCACCGCGATCATGCGGAAAGAATGCCGCACACAGTGCCTACGCTGGCGCTGAACCCGGTGGCCACGACGGGTACGTGGTCCAACCCGTGCACTCTGACGATGGGTTCCGCATCGAGGTGTTCGACGCTGCCGCCGTCGGCAACGGCCCGATCGCCATCTTGATGGGCACTAATAAAGAGTGCGTTCCGATGTTGTTGCATTCGGCGTGGATGCCCGTCTATGACGAACTGATCGATGCGGAGCGCCTCCGGTTCTCAGATGAGTTGAGCGATGAACTGATGACATCAGTTCCCAACGAGTTGCACGGCGCCATCCGTGCCGTGGCCGACGAATGCAATATGCTCATCGACTCGGCGCCATAGTGCTGTACCGGGGACGAGTCGCCCATGACAAGTGTCCATGGACGTGACTTCGTCTCGTCCCACACCCTTCATGACGAAGCTGGTTCCTAGCGTGCCGCCATTGTCGACAGCGCCATCAGTCGAATCCTTACGGCGGAGAGAATCGAGCCCTAGGGGATCAATGCGTTGTTGTGGTTTTGACAACGATTGGTGGAGGCGATGGGACTCGAACCCACGACTTCCTGCTTGCAAAGCAGGTGCTCTAGCCAGCTGAGCTACGCCCCCGAATGATCACTCTTTCGGGTGAGGACTTTAGGTCCAAATTGTATCGTAGGCGTATTTTTTATCCCTGCTGTTCAACCGAAAGAGGTCGCTGTTTAGCGTGGGGTCCAAGGTCGCTGTGCATCGATTTGAGCCTGGGAGACCGGCGGGGTGTAAATCGGTGCACCTCCTCGAGATGCCGCAACAGCGTAGGCGAGTGGCGAGGTATAGCCAATGATTGGGTCGCCATGGATCGACGAGGTAGCCGGATTAAACCAGTTGTTTTGGCCACCAACCTGCCCGTTTCCGTCGTTTCCAGAGATCACCTTGATCCAGCCATCGTTGCGAACCGCCATAACGGTTCCAATGTGCGCGCTGTCCGAGGGTCCAGTGGCCCACACCACGGCATCTCCAGGCTGAGGATTGTTTGTTGGTCCAGCTTTAAAGGTCCCGTGTTGCTGTCCCCATGTCACAAATGAATAGCTATATGCCGTTAACCCCTTGTAGCCAGCACCAGCGTTCTTCCACACCCAGTTGGCAAAGTCAGAACACCACGCTTCGGCACTCGTTTGACTTGCACAGCCCCAGGTGCTGCCTCGACCAAGCGACCACGTAAAGACATTGCAGTCCGTTGACGAAGGGTTCGTGGTGTAACCAATTTGAGAAATTGCCAACTGGAGGACTTCATAGGCAATATCAGTCCCAGTGGACCAAAGTGCCCGGCTACCTTGATAGAGCACGAGATTGCCGTCAACCTGCATCGCCAAATTGACAACACTCGAGGCGAAGGTTCTTGTCGACCAGACCGCAATTCCACCTGGCCGGTAGAGCACGACGTTTCCATCACCCTGGACAACCAGAGCGTTCGCACCTTTGCCAGCAGTTCCCGCTGACCACATCGGCGTGTAGCCATTGGTCATGCGGTAGACCACAAAGTTTCCATCGCTCTGGAGAATCGCTTGGTACTGTCCACCGTACGAGACAATTGGTTGGTTCACTCCATAGATCACTGGCTGCAGTGGAACCTTTCCAGTGAAGATGCTCCAGAGTGCTTGGGTGGTGTTGTAGATCACTAAGTTGCCGTCGTCTTGCATGACGAGTCGAACTGGCGAAAGGCTTGACGTTCCTGTCGCCCATACCGGGACTCCACCAGGTCGATACAGCACCAGGTTACCGTCACCACCTTGCAGTGCCAGGGTTTGGGCGCCCTTATTCATGGTCCCAGAAGACCAGGTTGATCCTTGTGGTCCATAGACCACAAAGTTGCTGTCGCTCTGGAGAATGGCAGAGTACTGGCCGTTGGGAGACACAAGCGATTGGCCTTGGTTGAGAGTCCCATTCATCGGCAACGTTGAGGTTCCTAGAGCCGAAGCGCTGCTTCCTTCGATGAGGTTGAGTCCGGCAAACGACATCACCGCTATCAGTAGCGAGCTAGTGAGAGAAACAAGTTTGGTCTTCATGTGGGTGACCTCAAAGTGGGAAGGATGCCTGAATAGGCGTTCCTCAGATTGTCCGACCTGTTCAGGCTACCCTTCGAACGGCGCAAGAAGGGGTCAACCTGGGGAGTCAGGGCTACGCTTCGACCGACTTCTAGGTTTCCACCTCGTTCGATGAGTAGTCTCGTGACGCTCGAAGAGATGAGAGGAATCGCTATGGAGATCGAATCAACCCTGTTGGAGGGAAAAGTCTGTGTTGTCTCAGGTATTGGGCCGGGATTAGGGCGCCGAGCTGCGGTTCGCCTTGCCGCGAACGGAGCTGACATTGCGATTGGGGCTCGTCGCCAGTCGAGTCTCGACGACGTCGCCGCTGAAATTGAAGCCTTGGGTCGAAAAGTGATTGCCGTGCCAACAGATATTTCAAATGTTGAGGACTGTGAACGACTCTGTGCCACTGCGGCCAAGGAACTCGGCCGAGTTGATGTCCTCGTAAACAACGCGTTTCGTTTTGATGCCTTCCAGACATTTGAAGACGTTGATCTTGTGCAATGGGAAAAGATTGTTGGAACGAATGTCTTTGGATCGCTTCGCATGACGAAGGCAGTGCTTCCTCATCTCCATGCAGTCGGTGGAGGGTCAGTTGTGATGATCGCCTCAATGGTGGCGCGCCAACCCCAACCACTCCAAGGTGGCTATGCAACATCAAAGGGTGGTTTGTTAACGGCGACTCGTGTGCTGGCCTTTGAACTTGGAGCAAAGAACATTCGTGTCAATGCCGTTGTCCCCGGATGGATGAAGGGTCCAAGTGTCGACATCTATCTTTCGATGACGGCCGAGCAGCGCGGGATCACTGAGGCAGAAGTTGAAGCAGAGTTGATCAAGCCCATTCCGATTGGAAGGATTCCGGTCGATCAAGAAGTTGCGGGCGCCGTGGTGTTTTTGGCGTCTGATCTCTCAAGTGCCATCACGGGCCAAGCCATTGACGTCAATGGCGGCGAGCACTTTAACTAGGCGGTCTTAGGAGTCGAAGCCCAGCCCGAGGGCATCGAGGAGCCGGAGCCACAGGCCACGGCGGCCATTGTGGCGATCAGCTCGAGCGATCGCGCGGCGGGTGAACTCAATACCAAGAAAGCGGAACGGCTCTGGGGGAAAGGGCAGCGAGGCGTGTCGGAAGAGGGCCAAGTTGGTCGCTGGACTTGACGTCTTTTCTAAGAGATCGAGGGCCCCTGAGGCAAAGAAACGAGACGCACCGACACCAAGACCAGTGAAGCCATTGATGGTGGCGACCGAGTCATTGTGACTCAGGGTTACGGAGGCACAGAAGCGAGTTGAAGTGTCGATGGCCCCACCCCATCGATGAGAAAAGCCAAGAGTCGTAAGTGTTGGAAAGAATGCATCAAAGTGTTCTTGGAGAAGAGCGAAGACATCATCGTCTTGATCAAATGATGGATGAACGCTCTGGTTAAATCGATAGACCGCCTCATAGCCACCAAAGAGAATTCGATTGTCACTGGTCAAACGTAAATAGTGAAACTGATTCCCTGCGTCAGAGACGCCTCGCCTTGACGTCCATCTAATCTCGCTCAGTTGAGTATCACTCAGTGGTTCTGTTATCAAGACGTAGTCATAGACAGGTACGACACGCCCACGTGTTCTCTTCACGAGTGGTCGAAAAGCTGAGGTGGCAACAATGACCTGTCGAGCTGTGATGGCACCTCTGTCCGTATGAAGTGTCGTGGCTTGGCGTCCCTTTTGAAGGCGATTCACTCGAGTGTGCTCGAAGAGTTCACCGCCAAGGGATTCGAAAGCGCTTGCTAAACCCCAGGCGAGGCGAGCGGGATTGAGGAGAACGCAGCCATCTTCATCGAGGAGGCCTGCAGTTGCGAGTGGCGATCCAAACTCATCGCTGATCGTTATGTGATCAAGGTAGGTGGCCTGAATTGTCGTCGTGGCTAATGCGTCGCACTCTTCCCTGAGGTCTCGTGCTTGCCATGGGGCAGTTGCGATGTCGAGTTGACCAGTGCACTCAAGATCACAGTCGATCGAGAAATCATGAATGGTGTCAAGAATCTCTTGAAGATTTTGAGCACCAAGAGCTCGGAGTGTCGGCATCTCTTCTGGCCAACGGCTTCGTCCGTTGGCATCACCATGGGTTAGAGATGCTGCACAAAACCCGCCGTTCCTCCCGCTGGCATGCTCAGCAATTCTCGCACCTTCCACAAGGACGACATGAGCATTCGGGCGACGCTGTTTGGCCAGCAAAGCACTCCACAGGCCTGTAAATCCACCGCCAATGACCGCAATGTCGCAGGCTGAGGTGCCAAGGAACTCAGAGTGGGCCTCAGGTCGTCGAAGGTCATCGAGCCAGAAACTTTGGCTCGCTGCGTCTCGCCACCGTGGCTCTGTGGTCACTGTGGTGAAGGGAGTGCATTGAGAGTTTCTTCACTCCAGAAACCAGGGAGTGGCGACGTCTCTCCGTTCGCATACTTCTTGAGACGAAGGTGAGCGTGCTCACTTCTCAAATCAATGACGTCATGAAGAAGTCGAGGCCCAACGGAGCGAAGAGCGGTTGCTGCATCGCTCCGAGGTTCTGGAAGATCACTGGTGAGAATGATGATGCGGGCCGAATCTCCAAGTGAACCCCGAAGGGCGGCGGCTCGACCAAGTGTTCGAAACACTGTGTCTGGTTTACTCATGCCACCACGAACAGTGGTTGCAGATCCGGCAACGTCCATATGCCATTGCCCGCCATTGATGTCGAGTGCTTTGGCTGAGATACTCAGCCCAGAGTGCGGTATCCGAATATCTTTTTGGTCAATTTGAAAGCCTGCCTCTTCAAGGACGTCAAGGGCGAGGACCGACGCAGACAGTCCTTCATCATGGATCTCTGAAACTGCGCCTTCTTCTTCGACACGGGTCTTGGCGAGCGCAACATAGGAAGGATCGAGGTCGTAGCCAATAAATCGCCGGCGCAAGGTTGATGCGGCAACCAGAGTTGATCCTGATCCCATGAAGGGATCGAGAATGAGGTCATCAACAAAGCTGTAGAGGCGAATGAGTTGGGCCGGAAGCGCTACCGGAAAAGGAGCGGGATGGCCAATGCGTTTGGCACTTTCTGGAGGGAGTGACCACTGATCAAGGGTGAGCGAGAGAAAGTCATCCGTTGAAAGTGTTGATTCGTGAGGCAGTCCGCGCTTGGCGCGGTCCTTGACGGATCGTGCTCTATCGAAGCGACCTTTGCTCGCGACAATGACTCGCTCGGTAACGTCTCGAATGACGGGGTTCGATGCCGAGCGATACGACCCCCAGGCACATGAACCGCTTGCACCCTCCGCTTTTTGCCAGATGATCTCTCCACGCAGGAGGAGACCAAGGTCATCTTCAAGAATCTTGATGATGTCCGCCGAAAGGCTTCGATAAGGCTTTCGACCGAGGTTCGCAACATTGATGGCCACGCGTCCCCCCGGTTCGAGTTTCTTCACGCACTCAGCGAATACGTCTCGCAACATTGTGAGGTAGTCAAGATACGACGACGGAACGCCATCGCGTTCGAGCTCCTCCTCATACTGTTTTCCAGCAAAATACGGAGGCGAAGTAATCACGAGGGCAACCGAGCCGTCAAGGATTGCCTCCATGTTTCTCGCATCGCCCACTTGAAATGGCTCGCTCACTGGAGAGGGCTCGAGAATTGTCTGGTCTTGGGAGAGCTCGGGAGCTCGGAATCGGTTATAAAAACCAGAGGCGTCATGACTCTCTCTGCCAGAGACTCCAAAGTTTGACGTTGAAGTGCGTCGTCGATCGCTCACGCAACTCCCTCTCTCGTCGCCGGTATCTCTCCAATAGTACCGGTCATTGATCGCCCAACTGGAGCAACGCGGCCAACGGAAGGAGAAGAAAAGAACTTTAAGGGCTGGGCGCGAGGAACTCGGATGGATTGGCCTCGAAACGTGTTGCGCAATTGTCGCTGCAAAAGAAGTAGGCGATGTCCCCGTGAACGCGTTGTGCGGCGGCATGCTCAGGATCGACGGTCATGCCGCAGACAGGGTCGCGTTCTTGAGACGCTGTTCCCTGCGCCCCCTCGGGGGTAGTGGATCGCCTTTTTAGGAACTCCAAAGGATTCTCTTCGAATCGTTCGCCACAGCGATCAGAACAAAAGTAATACTGCGTAGCGTCGTAGGTCGTTGAACGTGGAGCATCCAAGGTTCGCACTTGCATCGCGCAGACCGGATCGATGGCGTAGCCCTTTCCTCCTCCAAATCGTGCGCGGTTTTTGGCGAGCCACCAGACCACACACGCAACAACCACAAAAAGAATATTGAGATACGAGGTGTAGTTCCACGAAAAATGTGAGGGACCGATTGTCAACGGGCGGGTTTGAGGAACCGCGTGAAATTCCCGGAAGATCAATTCGGTGGCTAATCCCGCAAGGACCATCACGATGTAGAGGAGTCCAACGAGTCGAAGTGTGACTTTCCAGCCATAGAACTTGGCGTAGATCAAGATCAGTGGCATGGCAATGAGATCAGCGAAGATGAAGGCTATGACGCCACCAAAGGAGATCCCTCCTGACCAGAGGGCCGCTGCCAAGGGGACATTGCCAATCGAACAGACCCAGCTGACCACGGCGATAAGCGGGCCAACGAACGCGTTCTCAAGCACCGTCCATCCACCGTGTCCGTGCAAGAAGACAGCATTCCAAAGTGACGTTGGAACGAAGACTGCAAGAAATCCAGCGACAAGATAGCCAATAATGAGCTCTTTTCGGAGCATGGTGACGTCGGCAACGGCGTAGTTCGCCGCATCCGAGAGAGCTGCTGGCGACCGTAGCTTTTCTCGAAAAGGAGTTCGCTCTAACTCGTCTTGGCGCTCTTGAGAAACGGGTTCCTCTGCGTGTCCGTGACCCTCTTCGCGGTTCAGGTGTCGGCGGGCCAACAGCACAATTGGGCCAGTGAGGAGAAGGCCTCCACCAAGGGCTAGGAGCAGAATCATGATCGGTCCACCAACGAACTCGGCGACCATGAACTGCCAACCCATCAGTACTAAAAGTACGAGTCCAAGCTCAACGACCAAGTTGGTCGCGGCCACCATGAAGACAATTGAAGTAATGAAGTTGGCACCCTTCTTGAAGAGTGATTTTGACATCGCTGAGGCGGCATACGAACAGCTTGATGACACCATCCCGTATCCCGCTGCTCTGATAATTGCGAGCGGACGCCGCGTGCCTAATTGTTGCTGCATCGTCTCTTTTGAGATGAAGGCCTGAACAACTCCAGAGAGCGTAAAACCAAGTACTAAGGCCCACAGGGTTTCCCAGAACATAAAAAATGCTTCACGCAGTGAACGACCAATATCGAGCAGAAATGTGGCCATTCCAAGCGTGGTCATCGTTGTGAACTCCTAAACAAAGTGAGCATATGGAGCATACCTAGCCCACTTCCAAAGACAAAAATTTATTTGTCTCGTTTCTCAGAGCGAGGGGCGAGTAGGGTCCTTTTAGGGAAGGGGGTGGACATGACTGACAAGTCTCCCCGTAAAGGTGATCCGAAAAAGCAAGGCAAGACGCTCAAAGAGAAGCGTTTAGCCAAGAAGGAGAAAGAACAGACCCGAAAGGGCTTCTCCCCTCAATAAGCGCTTCTTTCAGCTGATTGTTGCAAGGTAATCGTCGAAGACAGAACAATCTCTCAATCCAGATCACTCCATAGTCAGACAATGAGCGGTTTCAAAACAGTCGCGCTTGGGCGCGAGAGCCTTTACGTACTTCTCATTCATGAGCCGCAGCCTGTTTTGCAGGTGTCCTCTCGATTACTGATGACGTTCCGATGACCTTCTTGAAACAGCCCCGTGGGTAGCTTGGCCTTGTGCTCACAGGGAGTGCCGGGCTGCACTGAGAAGCCAAAACAATGATTGTGGAGTTGTTTTAGGCAGGAAAGGCACAGATTGTTCGAGATCGAGATATTGGTCGTAACCTAGAGAGGTGCCATCTCCGCTTCTCTATAAACGCCCCACTATCTGGAGCGTTGCGCACGTCGAGGCTCCAGAAGTTGTCACCTCCGCGTGGATTGATGAAGAACTCAGAGAGTCCTACGAGCGTTGTGGCGTTCGGCCTGGCTTGCTCGAGTCAGTGGCAGGGATTATCGAGCGACGTTGGTGGCCAGAAGACGTCACCTTTGACCAAGCTGCAAGCCTGGCAGGGAAAGAGGCATTGGCACTCGCCGGCGTTGAACCATCACAGGTTGACTTATTGATTTCGACATCGGTCTGCAAACATCATCTCGAGCCTTCAGTTGCGTGTGCGGTTCACGATAGTCTCGGCCTGCCCGTAACGGCCACAAATTATGATCTTGGCAACGCGTGTTTAGGTTTCATGAATGCTATGGAAATCGCAGCAATGGCGATCGAGTTAGGCCGTGCACGCGTCGTCTTGATTGTGGACGGCGAAGGAAGTCGTGCGACACAGCTCGCAACAATCGATCGTCTTCGCCAACCGAGTGCAACCCTCAGCGACATCTTTGATCAGTTTGCATCTCTCACTCTTGGTTCTGGGGCAGCAGCAATGGTGATGGGAGAACCGCGTGCAGGAGCGCATCGCTATCTGGGTGGGATTTCTCGAGCAGCGACCGAGCACCATCTTCTCTGTGTGGGTGACCTTGAACTAATGACAACGGACACCGCTGGTCTGCTCGATGGTGGACTGACCTTGGGGAAAGAAGCCTTTAACGCAGCGTTAAGTGAGGGGTGGTCTTGGGCAGACGCTGATCGCTACGTGATGCATCAGGTATCTGCTGTTCACACCACCAAGTTGTGCGAACTCTTGGGAATTGATTTGGAGAAAGTTGCCCAGACCTTCCCGCTCTTTGGCAACATGGGGCCAGCAGCCGTGCCCTATACCTTGTCAACCATCGCCTCAGACATTGCCGAAGGGGAACGAGTACTCCTGACGGGCATCGGTTCAGGTTTGAACTGTGCCGGCGCTGAACTGCTCTGGTAGGCAACGTGGGCGCGACCACACCGCTCTCGCCGAGCGCTGCTGAACTTGCGAAGTGGGGACTTGATCCTCATTGGTCTCGTCGGATCACATTTCCCGGGGCGGACGGAAGTGAGGTTGACTGGCACGCCCTCGATACCGGTCCTGGAACCCAGGGAACAATTGTGTGCATCCATGGAAATCCAACGTGGGGCTATCTCTGGCGCGACCTTCTCACGACCTTGAGTCCAGCTTGGCGAGTCATTGCAGTGGACCAGACCGGAATGGGTTACTCAGAACGTGGGCGACCTCGAGTTCTCGCAGAGCGTATCGAGGAGCTGGTGACGTTCTGTCGCCAAGAAGTGGAAGGCCCGCTCATCTTGGCCGCTCACGACTGGGGTGGCCCCGTTGCTGTTGGGGCTGCAGGTTCTCTAGAGATTGAAGCTCTCATCCTTGGAAATACCGCCGTCGCCAAGCCGGTCGACGTGAAGGTGCCACCATTGATTGCCGCTGCTCGCGCCGCTGCAGATCTGACGTGTCGCCGTAGTCCTCTTTTTGTCGACGGCACGGCAAAGATGACCAACAAAGAACATCGTGCAGCGCTACGAGCTCCCTATCGATCAGCTGATCGCAGGTCGGCAGTCCGGGACTTTGTGCTCGATATCCCGGTGAAGCCTCAGGACCATTCCTACGATGCATTGGGGGATTGCGCCGACGTCTTTGCCAAACTCCGCTGTCCTATCCTTTTGCTCTGGGGCGGTAAAGATCCGGTCTTTCATGATCGCTTCCTTCGAGATCTTACGCATCGTGCTCCCCATGCTGATGTCCAACGCTTCCAGGACGCTGGACATGTCGTCATGTTGGACGCGCCAGTGGGCGCCGTGGTCTCTGACTGGCTAGAAAGTATGTCGTCTTCGCAGGCACAGCCCGAACCTGAGGCCACGTTCCGATCGATACTTGCTGGCGCCCTCGACAAGAGCCCTGACCAAAGTGCCGTCTATGTCGGCCCCGAGGGAACGCTGACGTGGTCTGAACTTGCTTATCGATCCGCCGTGGCCGCTGGAGTATTGAGAGCCGACGGTTTAGCGAAAGGTGACCGAGTCTCGCTCCTGATTCCGCCAAGCCCCGATCTTCTCGTGGCTGCGTGCGCAGTCTGGCGTTGTGGGGGAGTCCCGGTGGTGGCGGACGCCTCCGCAGGGATCCGAACGCTGCGCCGCCTGGTTCGAGCGAACGCGCCGCGCTACGTGATCGGGACGCGCTCCACCTTGCTTGCAGCACGTGCGCTTCGCTTTGCGCCGGCAGCTCGAAGTGCGATCTTTGGTGCACTGCCTGGCACCCTGAATCTTGGTCGTCAATCTGGGACGCTTTTCGAGGGGAGTGTCTCGCTGGAATCCGCTGATATCGCTGCCATTGTGCACACCTCGGGAGCAACAGGACCAGCGAAGGCCGTTCGCTACACACACGGGCAACTCGTCGCACAGCGAGAAGCGACGAAGCAGATGTTCAATCTCGATTCTGGTGATGCGTTCACAACATCGTTTGGTGCGTTCATGTTGCTCGCACCTCTCCTTGGAATGACCTGCGTCCGACCTGATTTTGAAATCGACAAGCCATCAACGTTGGGCTTTGAACAACTGAATGCGGCGACCAATCGTGCACACGTAACGACCGCGTGGCTCTCACCGGCATCGGCGAACGCCGTGATCGCGTCCGCGAGCGGTCGGTCATTAGAGATTCCTCTGGTGATGTTGGCGGGTGCACCCGTGTCGGCATCTCTCCTGCGCGACTTTGCGACAATCACCGGTGGTGAGGTGCGGACTCCCTATGGAATGACTGAATGTCTTCCCGTCACCGACGGGATTCGAGGTGACAACCAGGGACCCCACGGTGGCGTCGGGGTTGGTTCACCGCTACCGGGTTGCGAGATCCGTATTGGCGCTCTTGGATCTCTTGGACAGACCATCGATGACGCGCACGACTGGGGAGAGATTCTGGTTGCTGCCTCATGGCTCTTTGACGGTTATGAGAATGCCACCGATGTGGACTTCCACTCGACAGTGTTCGTTGGTTTTCAGCGCTTTCATCGTACCGGCGACGTGGGCTATCTCAATAATGGTCGGCTGTTTGTATTGGGCCGCAGCGCACACGTCATCGATAGCGCAGTAGGACCGCTGGCCAGTGTGGCGCTCGAAGAGACCATCGCAGAGGTGCTGAATCGCGATGTTGCTGCAGTCGGTGTTGGGCCAACAGGTACCCAGGTTGTCTGTGTGGTGCTTCGTGCTGACGGACCGCTTCGGTTAGCGCCTCCGGATCTTCGAGATCGTGTTCGCGAAAGCATGGACGTTCCCGTCGCAGCGGTACTTGAAGGGAATTTACCGACTGATCACCGTCATGAGTCAAAGATTGATCGCATCGAGTTAGGGCGTACCGTGAGTTCATATTTGGCGGGCCGCTAACACCATGCGCGTTCTTGTCACTGGTGCGAGCAGTCTGTTGGGAGGCACCGTTGCTCGCCAGTTGGCCGCACGAGGAGATGACGTGACGTGTTTTCAGCGTCGCCCGAGTAGCACAGGCTGTGTTGACGTCTTGGGCGATATCCGAGACGAAGAGAAGGTTCGATTAGCTGCACAAGGGAACGATGCGATTATCCATCTCGCTGCACTTGTGGCACCTCGACCTGCATGGAGCGACGCCTACGACATCAATGTGCGCGGCACCGCCCACGTGCTTGATGCCGCTGTGAGTTGTGGGCGCCTAGTTCATATTTCGACACCATCAGTGGCGTTCGAGAATGTGGCGGCCGTAGGTGAGGGTGCTGAGGCTGCTCGCTATAGGGGACGTGATGCTTATGCACGATCCAAGGCGTTAGCTGAAATCTTGGTGATGGAGCGCATGAGTGTACCGACGATGATCCTGCGTCCTCATTTGGTGTGGGGGCCGGGGGATACGCAGTTGGTAGGTCGCATTGTCGAGCGTGCCGCACAGGGTCGACTCGTGCTGCCCGATCACGGCAGGGCGCTCCTCGATACCACCTACGTTGAAGATGCTGCGTCAGCAATAGTTGCGGGACTCGATCGAACTGGCGACGCGCCGCAGGCGTGGGGCCGACCTTTGGTGGTCACAGGCAACGACCCACGGCCTCTGTCTGAGTTAGTCGAGGGCATTCTCAGCGCTGCGGGTATTGCCCAGCATGTTCGCTCGCTACCGGCTCCACTGGTGAGCTTCATTGGGCGAAGTGTGGGTCGGCTGTGGCCAACCGACGAGCCACCCTTGACGCAGTTTGCGGCGCGTCAGCTTTCGCTCTCGCACTGGTTTGATCAACGCGAAACCCAAGAGGCCCTTCGCTGGAAACCCGAGGTCAATGTTGATGAAGGTGTTCATCGACTTCGCCTCTGGTTCCAACAACAAATCAAGAAGCCCTCGCTGTAGAACAGCGCCCCTGATGTGGGCCGCTC
>CAFABE010000063.1_pt1 | contig 9290 bp, 10 predicted proteins | sample 7267761 | NCBI WGS metagenome assembly CAFABE01 (sample SAMEA6814003, study PRJEB35770) | uncultured Acidimicrobiaceae bacterium | biome: Freshwater; feature: Freshwater reservoir; material: water | place: Czech Republic | collected 2017-08-18 | depth 30m m
AGCGAACCGAACCTGAGCCCGAGGCAGCCACGACGGCCGCCGAAAATGCCTCGAGCGCAGCGTCACCGACAACCCTCTCAAGCCGAGAACCTCTCCACTCTCGAAACGCACCATTGACCTGTGTCCCAGGGTCCGACGAAACGAGTGCTTCACTTAACCGGCGTCGCAAAGGAATCGCTATGTGTTGTGCTAATTCTTCCGCGATCTCTACAACCGCAGCATGGGAAAGATCAGAACTCTTTTGTACGCCGTGGTCATGGGCGAAGATCTTGCCAGCATTCGCTGCATCTCCAAGTGGGTCAACAACGGCGGATGCAAAACGCGCGATTTGCACTGCTTCTTCTTCGAGAACGGTTTCTCCTTCTTTTCCTTCCCTCAAGGCCTCCAGGAGGTGGTTTTGCTCATCTTGAAGAGTCCGCTTCACTTTTCTGGTCAACGTTGACCTCGATGCACTGAGAGCGCCGTCACGTGCAGCGAAGAGGGCGGCATCGGGTCCACTTGGAGTTCCCTTCTCAGATTCAGGAATCAGAGTTGCCGCTGTTTCGCTTCGCGCGCTCGCTCGAATTTTGGCAAAGAGTTCTTCAACCACTTGCGACTCAGGTGCCTCAAGGCCAGAGTCGTCGGCCAACACCCCCTCTTCGCTCTCAGAACCCTTCAACGCTGGGTCTACCGCAACAAAAGGTCCTCCCGCATCGTCAGAAAGTTCTTCCGGTGTCGGTTGACGGCGAGCCACCTCTTGAGCCGCAGCTCTCGCCGCTTCATCGGATTGACTGATGTCATCAGTCAGTTGATCGATAGTTTCTCGAACCCCAATGATTGATCGTGCGAGTTCATCTCGAGCAGCACGCAACTGTTCAATTTGAAGATGCATCATTCGCCGTCGGGCATTCATATCAGCCAGGACTCGGTTTCGAGCCTCCTGGGCTTGGTCAATCATTGAACGGCCTTGCTCACGTGCGCGAGCAACCAAGGTTTCGCCATCTGCTTGCGCTTGTCCAATGATTTTCTGTGATGTTGACGCCGCGTCTTCTTCAAGAGTCGCTGCATTTGCTTCTGCATCACCAACACGCGCTGCGGCTTTCTGTTCCGCATCGACAATCCCTGCGCTCGCTCGGAGCTGAGCCGACTGAAGCATTTCGTTTGCCTGTGTCTGTGCGCTCTCTAAAAGATGACGGGCTTCATCGTGTGCTGTTCTCAACACCTGCGCGCTCTGTGCTCCAAGGGCAGCCGTGAGATCCTCTTCTTTGATGACGGGATTCCGAGCGCGTTCTTCTGCTGCGGCAACTGCACGTCGCAACTCAGTTTCTCGGTTTTCCCAAAGTTCGAGTTCTTGACTCACGTGTTCGAGGAACGAGCGAACCTCACGAGGATCAAAGCCTCTCCGCACGACTGCGAACGATGCACGCGATACATCAACGGCGGAAATCCTTGACGATGAAATGCTATATCTGTCTTCGGCCATCCCTTGAGCCTACGACTCCATCGACACCTCGGTCTAACGCTCGATACTCCCGTTCGCCATGGTGATCGTGCCTCCGCCCGCCATCAGGATTTTTAGTGCCTGATTCAGGGTGTCAACGGCGACTATCTGAAGGCTCGAAGCAGCAGTTGATTGGGCTGCTTTCTTCTCGGTTCCAGGCACCAAGAACATCGTCGCCCCCGCATTTGAGACCGCAACAGCCTTCTGAGGGACACCCCCCACGTCACCGACCGCTCCACTGGGAGACATCGTCCCTGTTGCTCCGATTGTTCGATGATGGATCAAGGTCCCATTCGAGAGCTGGTCAATGATTCCAAGCGTCATTGCCAGTCCCGCAGAAGGGCCACCAATATTCGGCGTTGAAATATTCACGGAAAATGGTAAGACGTAGTGAATGTCATCTTGCAACGCAATACCAAGAAAACCTTTTGCCGCTCCGCTCACTCCCGGGCAGGGAGAAGGTTGGGTCGCTGTCGGTGGTTTCCCGACCGTGACATTTACAGCAACTGGTGATCCATTCGTAATGGTCCCGTTGTCGGAGATTGATGCCTTCTTGATTAGAAATGATGCTGTCGTTCCGGGCAAAAGGTTTCGAGTGACAGCAATAACAGCGCATGCCGTCGTGGTCGCTTGACCGTTCACGCCGACAACAATGTCAGCAACAGAGATACGGCCAGAGGCCGGTGTCGAGGTCCCAACAGCCTCAACGAGAGCTCCGTCGTTCGTGCTGGTCACTGGATATCCAAGTCGTTGAAATGCCGCCGCCTGAGCATTGGTCTTGGACTGTGCCATCTGGAGATACCCCTGAATGTCGAGGTCGTTGACACTGACGCCGGGGGTAACGAGCGCATCACCAGAGACAATCTCGGCGTCGGAATTGAACCATGCCGGAAGATATGTCAGCCAGCTCAACGGGGTGAGATACACGTCCGTGAGCAAGATGTGCCCCGAGTTGTTTGTGCCTTGCTTTCCGTCAATTGTGATCAAAGGTGCTACTGGCTCTGCTCCCCCAGGAGTGACCGAGTAGTCGCCAGTTGAGACCTGGGAAGCGCCAAACCCACAGGCCACCACAAGGAAAATGGCCACAAGAGCCCCCCGGACAATCCAATGGCGCCGGCGGAGCGGCTTTGACGGCGGCATACTGATTTCGTGACTCACGATCCCGCCACCGTATCGGCCTTCGCGCCCAGAGAGCGCAGGCTCGCAATTATCGCCGCTGGAAATCGGAAGAATCCTGACGATCTCTCCTCCCTTCGAGATGCACTGCACGACGAAGACATGTTTGTCAGAGTTGCTGCTCTTGGCGCTCTTGCAAAGCGGGAATCGCTCACAGCTGTCCATGTTATTTCAGCGCTTCGTGACCTCTCGCCAGAGGTTCGCCAACGTGCCGCCCAAACCGCCAAATACGTCCAGGATGAAACTGAGACGACCCCTCTCAATGAGGCATTGCGTGAATCACTCCACGACTCCATTCCACTGTGCGTGGTGAGTTCTCTGGAGGCACTTGCTCTTCGCGAAGATACTGACTCGGTGGAAGAAATTGGCATACTAGTTTCTTCCCATCCTGATCCACTCGTTGTCGAAGAGGCTGTTGCGGCGTTGGCAGAGATAGGTGACGTTCGAGGCCTTCCTCTCATTCTCGGAGCAGCCGAAGGAAAACCGGCCCTTCGACGTCGAGTGGTTGCGGCCCTTGGCGCATTTGAAGGAGATGAAGTGGAGGCCACACTCGACAGGCTAGAGAAGGATCGAGACTGGCAAGTCCGACAAGCCGTGGCAATGTTGCGCCGGGTAGAGAGCGATGAAACCGATTAGCGATTCGCGGCTTCGAAGAGTGCCCCAAGGCGACCAATCTCGTCGAGACAACGAGCTGCTCCTTCTGCGACCACTGAGATTGAGTTCGAGACGACGTGGACTGGGACCGACGTGCCTTGAGAGATAAGAGGGACAATCCCATCTATTGCTGCGCCACCTCCCACAAGATGAATGCCTTCAAAAATCGCGTCTTGCGCTAACTCTGGTGGGGCCTCTGCAAGACATGCCGCCGCCCCTCCCACCATGGCGTTCACAAGTTCATGCATCGCTGAGGCGACCACCTCCGAGCTCACCTGCTCTGTGGAGGGTGCTCCGGAAGATGTTCGACGTCCATGCACCTCAGCGAGTGCCAGCGGTGTGGCTGGGTTCGCCGATCCAATTCGGATTTTAAGCTCTTCGCCGACACGATCAGAAATGACCAGGTCGAGTTCTTGGCGAACATATTCAGAGATTGCATGGTCCAAATCGTTTCCACCGATTCGAAGCGCCTTCATGGCCACCACGCCACCGAGTGAGATCACGGCGGTCTCGGTAGTTCCAGCTCCGATGTCTAAAACGACAGAGCCCATTGCTTCGTAGATCGGCAAGTCAAGTCCAATCGCAGCGGCCATCGGGGCCTCTATCAAAATCGCACTCGACGCCCCGGCTCGTTCTGCTGCCTGTTTGAGTGCTCGTCGCTCAATCGATGTTGCCGCTGCAGGAACACTAAGGAGCACTCGGGGTCGACTCATTCGACTCAATCCGCAACGAGCCAACACCGCTCGGAGCATCCGTTCCGCCATATCAAAGTCCGTGATGGCGCCTTGATGAAGGGGTCGAACTGTGACGACGTGATCTGCGGTGCGACCGACAAGATCTGATGCTTCATGTCCAAGAGCCAAGACTTCACGAGTTCGAGTATCAACAGCAATCACTGATGGCTCGTCGAGAACCAGGCCGCGGCCCTTCACCATTACCCGGGTATTTGCGGTTCCAAAATCGATGGCGAGGTCTCGAGACACTGCTTCTAACCCTACGGCCCTTGCCCGCCCTGAAACCACGCCTCCTCCTGAGTAGCCTGAAGAACTGTGATCGGGGAGAATCCACAACCCCCAGGCGATGCCGAAAATCCAGAGGAAGCCTCGGCTTCTGAGGGGCGTGCTCGACCTGGAAACGGCGAAGGAGGCTTCGTCCCACCCTCGCAGCGGGACTGGGTTCATCCCTCGGAGTTTTTGGCCATTTCTAAAACTTTGGAGAGCTCGAGCAAACCCTCCCACCGACATCGACGACGGACAGCGATTGTGTCGATCGCGGCAACAGTCGTTCTTGTTGGCGGGATCCTGGTCCTTGCTCATCCAACGTCGAATTCGACCACAACAACATCGGTACTCCCTGCTCAACAGATCAGTTCCGCACCTCAACCCATCCAAAGCTCTGCGCCATCACTCGTGGCAGTGAACGTCTCGAGCAATGGAAGCAGCACAACGACATGTGGTGTCGTACTCGATGCGTCGCATGTGGCCACCACGGCGGGTATCCCAATGTCGCGTTCAGTCCAAGTCATGACCTCTTCAGGCCAGCAAGAAGATGCACGCGTTACGCAAGTGGATGAAACTGCGGGGGTTACCGTCCTCACAGTTGTGTCACCTCTTACTGCTTCTTCTCCCCCGACGATCTCAACTGCTCCAGCTGGAACAATGACCGCAGTGAAAATGGCATCGTCATCTGGATCGTCGAATGTTGCCTGGAGCAGCGCTCATCTTGAGACTCCATCAGCAGCAGCCACCCACCACAATCTCGTCTTCGACACCATGCGAGTCTCGAACTCATTCTCCTCGGTCCCAGGTTCAGTCGTGATTAACAAATTTGGAGAAGTTGTAGGCATTGCTGCTCCTCAAATTGGTTCTCACGTCTACCTTCCTCTCGCCTTTGTCATGTCCGTCGCCACCCGACTAATGACGACAACTGCCCCTCATCACGGGTGGCTCAAGATCACTGGCACCGATTCACCACGCGGAAGTGGCGCAACAGTCACCCATGTCAATAGCGATAGCCCTGCGAAAGGACTCGTTCTCGAAGGGGACACCATCACCAGTGTGAATAGCAAACACGTCGCCACTATGGCTGCGTTGGTAGATGATTTGTACACGATGGACGTCGGCGAATCAGCCAAACTCACCGTTCTGCATCAGGGATCCAGCCGTGTTGTTGCCGTCTCCCTCTCGGATGCACCGTAGGATTGGGATTCCTATGGACGACCCGCAAAACCCCTTCGATGGCCTCCTGGGTGATCTGCTCAAAATTTTGGGTGGCCAAGGAGGAGGAGCCCCGTGGTTTGAATCGGCGCGTGCACTCGCTGTTGGGGTTGCCTCCGAAGGAGAGGGTGAAGAAAACCCAGACCCCTTGGAGCGAATCGCCCTTGAACAACTCGTCGATGTCGCCGCTCGTCACGTTGAAGAAGTGACCGGTATTGGCTCGACACCCACGCCAATAACTCCCGTGAATCGAAGCACCTGGGCTGTTGCTCAGTTGGACAGTTGGCGCCCCACCATTGAGAAAGTTGTTGAAGCCCAAACCGAAGCTACTGGCGCATCCCTTGCTCAACTCACACAAGATCCCGACGCCAGTGGCGTACCACCGCTCTTCGGCCAATTTGCTGAAATGTTGGGGCCCATGATGTTGGGGCTTCAATTCGGCTCCGCCGCGGGACACCTTGCTGAGCGAGCACTCGGAAGTTTTGCCCTTCCGCTTCCCTGGCCACCAGGTTCAGACCTATATCTCGTCCCTCGAAATGTGGCCAAGTTCGCCGAAGACTGGAGCCTTCCCCTTGACGAGGTTCGCCTCTTCGCATTGACTCGTGAACTCACCGCACAGAGTGCATTTTCGAATCAAGGGATTACCGAGCGAATCAATGCGCTTCTGATGGCTGCTATGGCTGACTCACTGGCGACGCAAAAGTCATTGATCGAAAAGATGACCTCGTCTGGTGACCCCGAAGCACTCAGCGCCATGCTCTCTGACCCTGACGCAATCCTTGCGGAACTTGTGACCCCAGGGGCACACGCCTCATCGAATAATTTGACTGCGGCCACAACCGCTCTCGGTGCGTACTTCGATCACGTAGCCGAGGTTGTCACCACTCGATTGACGGCGAGCCATGCCTTACTCAAAGAAGCGTGGCATCGCCACCGCGTGAGTGATGCGAAAGGTGAACAGGCCGCCGGCGGACTGTTTGGACTTGATCTCTCTGCAAGAGAAGTTGAGCGAGGGCAAGCGTTCGTGTCGGGAGTCTTGGAACGCCAGGGCGAAGATGGCCTCGCCAAACTCCTTCATCGCGGTTCTTCGCTTCCAACATCTGCTGAGCTCGAGGCTCCTGGCCTCTGGCTCGAGCGACTGGCTCTTCCTGAACTTGATCCTGGGAGCGATTCCGCTTCCTAAGACTTAGGCCTCAGCGGTCTCTGTTGCTGGCGCCTCTTCAGGGAATCCAAGATCCCATTCGACTTCGAGACCTTCTCGTTCGCCATCTCGGTTGACGCGTTCACGATTTCGACGAAACTGTGGATCATGCGGAGGGAGAAGAACTAAGCGAGCCCTGACCCTGTCTTGGAACTCTTGCATGACGTCGGTGTCACCCCAGACCGGCTGGAAGTCCCAGTGGGGCTCGACAGGGCCGAGGTAGACGATTCGAACTTGGCCAACGATTTCAATTGGCTCTTCTTCGCTCTCTGTCGTGACCTGACTCATTCGTCCTCCTGATTGGTACTGAACTCTCCATGCTACTCCCCGTTTCCCTTGCGCTTCCTCGGGTTCTCCTTGAATAAGAATTCCCTAAATACTTGGGGTTTTTCCGAATTCTCGCTCTACAATGATAGTGAGACCAAGGAGGTCGAAAGATGGACAATCAATGGATGGCAAGTGGCAAGTGTCAAAGCGTTGCCCCAGAAACTTTTTTTCCCAGCGACGGACTTGGAGTCATCAGAGCCCAGAGGATCTGTGCCTCGTGTCCGGTCCAAGACGAGTGTCTTGAATACGCCATAGAGAATCACATCGATCATGGGGTGTGGGGTGGGCGTTCAGAGCGTGAGCGTCGCCGAATCATTCGAGCGCGGCGTGGCCAAAACGCCGTTCTCAGCGTCAGCTGAGCAGTTCAAAGACCGAAGATTCGGTCTTTGAAGCAGTTCTCAACGTCTCAGAAGGTCAAGATGGCGCGTTCATCGATCAACTCGCAAGGGAGACACCCGGCTGCGTTGACGTGCACAGAGACCCCATCCATCATCGGAGCGTCTTCACTCTGATTGGCACAAACGACACACTGCTTGAAAGCGTCGTTCAATTTGGCGCTCGAGTTGTCTCCCGCCTTGATCTCACCCACCATGTTGGTGTTCACCCCCGCTTTGGGGTTCTCGATGTTGTCCCTTTTGTTCCACTTGCCAACGCCACTCTCGACGATGCCTGTGTCCTGCGGGACAAGGCAGCGCATCGTTTCGCTGAGGAACTCGCTCTGCCGTGCTTCCTTTACGGACCACTCGATGAAGGTCGGCACCGAACTTTGCCCGAGGTTCGCCGCAACGCCTTTGAGACTCTCAGCCCTGACCTTGGGCCCTCCACCCCCCATCCACGTGCAGGAGCATCGGCCGTCGGAGCTCGATTGGTCCTCCTTGCGTGGAATCTCTGGCTTTCGAAGGTCTCGCTCAACCAGGCCCAGGAGATTGCCCGCCAGATTCGATCTGAAGATCTGCGAGCACTTGGCCTCCAGATCGACAACGACGTGCAAGTCTCGTGCAACCTTTTGGATCCAAGCCACACAACGCCTGCAGATGTCCACGATCGAGTGCTCGCGCTTCTCCCCGAGGGAGGAAAAATTCTCCGAGCAGAGCTTGTCGGCTTAGCGCCTCAGTCATGTCTTGACGAGGTTGACCCTGCTCGCTGGAGCGAACTCAATCTGAAGATTGCAACAACCATTGAAGCGGCGGCGCGCTCAATTGGCTTCGAAATAAGTTAAGAGGCCGACTCCATGGCGAGTCGTCGCTCTAGTGCACGAGCTCGACGGACCCGTCGACGCTCTCGCTCGCTCATACCGCCCCAGATTCCAAACTTTTCACTGTTCGCTAACGCGTATTCCAAGCAGTCTTCACGGACGACACACCCGCGACACACTTCTTTGGCTTCTCGCGTTGAGGCACCTCGTTCAGGGAAAAAGAGGTCGGGGTCGACGCCTTTGCAATTGGCCTGCCCCTGCCAACTGCGCTCTTCTTCTCCGGCTAACAACGAGATCACATCCATCGGTCCTCCTTTGTGCGCCATCTTGAGATGGCACCGATGTAACTACAACGGTGTCATCTTGGGGCAAAACAAGGGAAAAAGCAAGTCCTCCTGCCCAGGAAGGCTAGAAAATGGCCTATCCGGCTGGTCGAAGGAGTCGTCGGTGCTTGAGAAAGTCCACCAGAACGTAGCCGCCAAGTTCATCGTGGGAGGGGTAAAACGTCCGTCCCCCATTGACTTTGGCGATCTGTTCGACGAAGGGATAGTGGGTTCGTTCGAGGTCGAGAGCGAAGGTATTGATCGTGATATTGGCTTTCGTGCACCGAACGACCTCCGCCATCGTGAGTCGAAGCGTCTCTGGGACGGGAGGGTAGCTGAACTCGGGCTCGCCCCACCGGTTGATGTGGGCCGTGGGCTCTCCGTCAGTCACCACGATGATCTGCTTGGTGCCGTGCTGGCGCGCCAGCATGGAGCGACTCAGCGCGAGGGCGTGCTGCAAGTTGGTGCCATAGATGTAATCCCACATCACGGTCGGTAACTCTGTGGGCGAGACTTCTCGAGCAACGTCAGAAAAAACAACGAGTCCGAGATAATCGCGTGGGTACTGCGTTGAGATCAAGGTTTGAAGGGCCATCGCCATTTTCTTTGCCGGAACAAAGTTGTCCCTCATGGGCATCGACATCGACAAGTCGATACAAAGCACAGTGGCCGAGCGAGCCAGCGCTTCGGTCTCGACGACTTCAAAGTCTTCTGCTTG
>CAFABE010000101.1_pt1 | contig 6258 bp, 7 predicted proteins | sample 7267761 | NCBI WGS metagenome assembly CAFABE01 (sample SAMEA6814003, study PRJEB35770) | uncultured Acidimicrobiaceae bacterium | biome: Freshwater; feature: Freshwater reservoir; material: water | place: Czech Republic | collected 2017-08-18 | depth 30m m
AGGCAGCGATGAACTTGGTCGATTGCGCTCTGTGTTTAACCGGCTCTTAAGCGCGTTAGAGCGTTCAAATAACCAGCAACAACAACTCGTCATGGATGCGTCCCATGAGCTTCGGACACCACTCACGAGTCTGCGAACAAACACCGAAGTTCTCCGACGAGTCGATGAACTCGATCCACTCACGCGAAACCAACTTCTTGATGACGTCCTCACTCAGTTGACCGAACTGACCAACCTGGTCGGCGACTTGTCAGAACTCGCTCGAGGCGAACCCGAAGCAACTCCCCCAAGTAGATTCCGCCTCGATCAACTCGTCGACGATCTCGTCAATGTGGCGTCAACGTACGGGAGGACTCGAAATGTTGAAATAGAACTCGATGCGACGGAGTCCTGGGTGTTCGCACAGCGAGACCGGGTGGGTCGAGCTATCGGTAATTTGATCAACAACGCCATTAAATGGAGCCCCGAGGGAGGAACGATCTCCGTCCGAGTCCTCGACGGGTCCGTGAGCGTCGAAGACGAAGGACCTGGCATTGCCGAGGAAGACCTCCCAAAGATCTTCGATCGGTTCTATCGAGCCCCCTCGGCTCGGAGCCTGCCGGGCTCAGGCTTAGGGCTCTCGATTGTCGCCCAGGTGGCGGCGAACGAAAAGGGCCATGTTGAGGCTGGGAAGGGCCAAACGGGTGGGGCATTGCTGAAATTCTCGATTCCCTCCGTTCCCTGAGTTTCTTTCAGTTCCTTGGCTAATTCTTTTGGTGTGGCTTCCTTATTCTTAAAGAGTTCGGCGAAACTAGAGACAGAGAAAACAACCCTCGCCCAAGGAGCCCAATGTCGCGTTACACACCCCCCACCTCACGAGAGATCGGTGTACGACGCGTCCAGTCCATCACCAAGCTGACGGCCTTGAGTTGTGTGCTCAGCACGGCTGGACTCGTTGGCTTTGTCGCCCACGAATACGGCGGCGCCACGACGAATGCTGGTGCAGCCACTACGCCGGTCGCTGGATCAAGTGGATCGTCACCGATCGGCTCGTCACCATCGGGCCTTACTCCAACGACTACTCCTCAACAGAGTGGTGCAACGAGCAGCCCAGGTGGGGTCTCAACGGGGTCAGGATCTTCGTCGCAACTCGCTCCGTCTTCGACTCCTTCATCAGGCTCAAGCATCTCAAGTGGTACGAGTAGCTCAAGTGGTACGAGTAGCTCAAGTGGCGCATCATCATCATCTGCCCCTTCAGCCACACCGTCTGCTCCTGCCCCAGTCGTGACGACACCACCGGTCTACGTTCCCACGACGGCGCCACCAGCCACGACGCCCCAGTGCCATTCCACTGGCTCGCGACCTTGTTGAATGATGCTCCTTCGCCCCCGACGATGGATGCCCTGCCAGTCTTTGACCGTTTTTCGATTTGGAGTACGTCGGTAGATCTTGGGGTCACGTCGGCCGCTGCCTTAGCTGACGCCCGCGTTATTCTTGATGGCGTCTTGGTCGAGGTCGAACAAGCCGCAAGTCGGTTCCGACCGAACACCGAAATCTTCGATCTCAATGCCTCTGCTGGAACTGGACCGTTTCAGGCATCACCGATGCTCTTTGATCTTGTCGCCCACAGCGTCCATGCTGCGCACGTCACAAGCGGCGCATGCGATCCAACGGTGGCGGACTCACTCATTGCCCTCGGTTACGACCGAGATTACGGTGCACTCCTCGATGAGGGAACCATCGATTCAACACATATTCGTCCTTCTCCAGGTGTCAGCGGCATCGTCCTCAATGCCGACCAGCTCACAATCGAACTTCCCGACGGCGTGCATCTCGACCTCGGGGCTACCGCCAAAGCCCGAGCGGCTGACATTGCCGCTGAAGGAATCCATGCACAACTCTCAGTGGGTGTGGTGGTCGACATTGGAGGAGACCTCCGAGTAGCCGGCCCCGCCCCAGTAGATGGCTGGATGATCGGTATTGCCGACGAACCAAAAGATGCCGAGGTTCGAGGGCATGACGGCGACGCTCAAGAGGTGGTCTCGATTTCCAAGGGAGCTCTTGCGACCTCGTCGAGCGTCGTTCGCCACTGGAATCGAAGTGACACTCGTCACCACCACGTCATCGATCCATCAACCGGGTGGTCGGTTGAAACTCCCTTCAGGATGGTCACCATCTCGGCTGGGACCTGTGTCGAAGCGAACGCATTTTCGACAGCAGCAATCGTCTGGGGAGAAGACGCACTTTTTGAGATCCCTCAACGGTCTCTCGTGGCACGCCTTGTGCGTCATGATGGAACGATCGAGCGGCTCGGGGGATGGCCGCTTCCAGAGACGGAAGGTGGAATCGCATGATTGGACTGACGTCACCGATTCTTTGGTACACCGCACGTGCGTCTGGCATCGTCACGCTGCTTCTCTTCACCCTGGTCATGGCGATGGGCATCATGACGGCGACTCGAGTCGGAGGAGCCCCACTGCCTCGATTCGCAGTTGCCGAGCTTCACCGCCGACTCTCTCTGATCGCGGTGATCTTTTTGGCACTTCATATTGCCGCTTCGGTGATCGACACCTACGTGCACATCAGTGTCGTTGCGATCTTCGTCCCCTTTGCTTCGGCGTACAAGCCTCTTTGGGTGGCCCTAGGAACGGTCTCGCTCGATCTCATCTTGGCCATCACACTCACCAGTCTGTTCCGCCAACGAATTAATCATGAGGCCTGGAGAGCCATTCACTGGCTCTCCTATCTTGCGTGGCCGATTGCTCTCATCCACTCAATCTTCATCGGCACCGATGTTCGCTTTGGATGGATGGATCTCTTCGTCGCAGGCTGTGTGGCTATCGTCGTCGCCTCTGCCATCTGGCGCATCTGGGCCAACCCTCACCCTGATGGGGCGCTCACAGCCGTCCCAGATCGAACCACTCCAAAGACTGCTCGGAGCGCAAAACGGGCACCTCGCGTCCCTCAGCAACGAGCTGCGCAGACCTCAACACCGATCGCCTCATCGTCAAGGCCGAAGCGCCCACCGCAATGACCGATCTCGCCCCTCCCCTTTCGTCACAGCGACTCCTTGCTGGAACCGATCATGGCCAGCGCTTGAACTACGAGCAGCACCGAGCGACCCATGGGGACTTGCTTCTGCCAGCTCGAAAACAAGTACACCAGTGGCGCACGACCATGTTGGACCAGATCGCTACGGCAGGACTGACTGGACGCGGGGGTGGCGGATTCCCCACTGCACGCAAACTCCAATCTGGTGTCAATGGACGGCGACGTCCCCTCATGGTGATCAACGTCATGGAAGGAGAGCCCGCGGCCAAGAAAGATAGCGTGCTTGCGTGTTTTGCACCCCACCTCATCTTGGATGGGGCTGAAGTTCTCGCCACCTTGACGCATGCCGTCTCTATCGCTGTCGCGGTTGCGAGAGATAACCCAGCGGCGCTGCACTCGCTCGAACTTGCCTTGAGCGAACGGAAGGCTGCTCGACACACCCCCTTCGACGTCGCATTGGTCGCTCCCCCGGGGCGCTATGTCGCCGGCGAGGAGTCAGCACTCGCCCACTGGCTTGACGGAGCACGTGCCGTTCCAACGTTTCGTGCAACGAAACCCTCCAAACTCACCATTAAGAGCCGACCCGGCGTCATCGACAACGCTGAAACTTCCGCTGATCTCGCCCTTATCGCCCGACGCGGACCAGAGTGGTTTCGCTCTGGTGGCCTCGGGGACGCGTGCGGGACGACCTTGGCCACGCTCTCTGGAAATGTTGAAGAACCAGGCGTCTTTGAAGTTCCTCTCGGGACGCCACTTCGAAACGTCATAGCCCTTGCTCGGCCGCAAGGACCAATCCTCGGCGCCCTGCTCGGTGGCTACGGCGGGACCTTCGTGGGGCCCGCTGCTCTTGATGCCCCCTACTCCCAAAGCGGACTTCGACCCTACGGCTCAAGCCCGGGAGCCGGTGTCATTGTCGCCTTCGATGGCTCCAGCTGTGGCGTTGCCGAGACCGCCCGAATCGCCAGGTGGACGGCCAACGAAAGTGCAGGACAATGTGGTCCTTGTGTCTTTGGGCTTCCCGCTTTGGCAAGCGAACTCGAGCTCTTAGCCAATGGCGAGCGAGTCAGTGGGATTCAAGAGCGAATCCTCTCTCACCTTGAAGTGATCAACGGGCGAGGAGCATGCGCTCACCCAGACGGCGTGGTCAGATTGGTTCGCTCAGCCTTCGCTGTGTTCGCCAATGATTTCCAAGCCCATGCCCAAGGTGTGCGTTGTCCCCGAGCGGGAGCACCAAGCGTGCTCGCCCTTCCTGAGAACAGTGGAGAGATCGAATGGAAGTAAGACTCAGAGTGGACCCCGTGGCGTGCGATGGATTTGGCCACTGCGCAGAACTTGCGCCCGAGCTCATCTCACTTGATGAGTGGGGCTACCCAATTATCTTGGGCGAGAGCATTCCAAAGCAGTTTCGCGGCGTCGCCGAGATGGCCGTCAACCAATGCCCTCGTAAAGCCCTCTTTCTTGAGCGAGTCGCCACCCCAACGACAACGCCCACCACGAGATAGCGAGCAGAACTAGTTCGCTGCCTCTACGAGCTCGATGCGGTTGGCGAATGGATCAAAAATATGCGCCCTGCGTGCACCGTTGAGCGGCTCGGCGAGCGAGACAAGGATCCCGTGTGCTTCAAGTGACCCAACGAGATCGTCGAATCCTTGAACGAGGAGAGCCGGATGTGCTTTGGCTGCGGGCCTGAACTCAACGTCCTCGCCAAGATGCAGTGCCACCCCTGGTGTTTCAAACCACGCACCACTCTGATTGTTGAGTTCGATCGGCTTTGAAACCCGTGTGAACCCCAGGATGTCCTGATAAAAAGCGGTTGCCACTGATTCTTGGCCCCTCGGCATAGAGAGTTGAACGTGATCGATTCCAAGAAAACGAAATCCCATCAATATCCCCCGTTTGGTGAATAGGCCTTCTTCCGCTAGCCTGACACACTCATGGGTTCCCTGATTAAAAAGCGCCGTAAGCGCATGCGAAAGAAAAAGCACAAGAAGATGCTGAAAGCCACTCGCTGGCAGCGTCGAGCTGCAGGGAAATAACTCAGTCGTTCTGGCTCTTGCCGCTATGGCAAGCGCACGCCAGGATCACCAAATGACGCAGGAACTGCCTTCGCCTCAATAAGCATCCCTTTGCTCTCGTTGTGGACCAATGAGTCGACACCGAGAAGTCCACACGACTCCTTCGTCCCTTCGACGAACATCGTTGATCCACTTCCCGCCAGGATGGGTTCGTGGCCCGTCGCCTCTGCGAAGCACGCACGCCAGGCGCCAAGCTCTGGCTCAACGAGGAGGGCGGCGTCGCTGAGATCGTTACGATCGTGATGGACTCCCCCACGTGCTTGCAGGCCATCAAAGGCCTGAAAGACCGCGGCGGTTCCAATGGCGCAGGGAGGAACAAACAAGACGACTGTTCGCTCCACAAAAGCCAAGGGTTCAATCTCTTCCCCCACGCCCCTGACGCGAGCTCGCCCTCCGAGGGAACAGAACGGGACGTCGCTGCCAAGTTGGAGTGCGTCGCGGGAATCCTCAACTCGGGCCCACCGAAGAATCGCTCCGGCATCTGCTGATCCTCCGCCGAGACCTCCCCCCATTGGAATCACCTTTTTCAGGCGCACTGCTGCCCGGCGCCCTGCGAGGTCAAGCGCTCGCATAATCAGGTTCTCCGACCCCAGCGTGAGATCATTGGCTCGAGCCCCACTCTCAGACTCCAACACAATTCCCTCGCCTCCATCGACGATCACGAGTTCGTCCGCGAGATCGAGCGTCAGCATCTCAGCATCGATCTCATGGAGACCGTTTTCCCGTCGGGATCCAACGTGGAGTGACCACGTAAGTTTTGCCGGGGCTAAGACTCTTTGGAACTCGCTCATTTGAGACTCAGTGCTAATCGTCCAAAGTCTCGAACGTCAAGTTCTTCTGGACGAGCCGTCGGCAAGACTCCGGCGGCTTCAAAAGCTTCTGGGGAGACCACTGCTGCAAGTGAGCGCCGCAGCATCTTGCGACGTTGCCCAAAGGCTTGTCGCACCAATGCGAAGATCTCGTCTTCACTCACAAGCCCTGGATCAACCGCCGGCTCAGGACTGCGTTCTATCGAGACCAAGACAGAGTCGACTTTGGGCCGGGGAACAAAAACGGTTGGGGGAACTCTCCCGGCCACCGATGCTGTGCCGTGGTACCCCACCCGCAGGGAGACCGCCCCATAGGCATCATCGCCAGGGCCGGCAGCCATCCG